>Ga0209157_1000441_pt1 | contig 35719 bp, 35 predicted proteins | sample GraSoiAngelo_135_FD_185892 | JGI IMG/M metagenome (GOLD analysis project Ga0209157, IMG submission 185892) | Grasslands soil microbial communities from the Angelo Coastal Reserve, California, USA - 14_0929_05_40cm (SPAdes) (version 2) | ecosystem: Environmental > Terrestrial > Soil > Grasslands ...
CCTGACCGTCACCGGGCACGAGTTCCCGCGGCTCGGATTCCACCGCGGCGCGAAGGACCGGCGGAACCGCTACTTCGGCCCGTTTCCGCACGCCTACGCAGTGCGCGAGAGCATCCAGCTCCTGCAACGCGTATTCCGCCTGCGCACCTGCGAGGACACGGTGTTCGAGAACCGCTCGCGCCCCTGCCTGCTGCACCAGATCCACCGCTGCACCGCGCCTTGCACCGGCCTGATCTCGGCCGGGCAGTACGCCGAGGACGTGGCGAACGCGGTGCTGTTCCTCGAGGGGCGCGAGGACGACGTGATCCGCGGCCTGAGCGACAAGATGAACGCCGCCGCCGACGCGCAGCACTACGAAAAGGCGGCCACGTATCGCGACCAGGTCCGCGCGCTTTCACGAGTGCAGGCGCGCCAGTACGTCGAATCCAACCGTGGCGTGGACGCCGACGTCGTCGCCTGCGCCATCGAGGGCGGCATCGCCTGCGTCAACCTGGTGATGATCCGCGGCGGCCGGCACGTCGGCGACCGCAGCTTCTTCCCGTCGAACGCCGAGGGTGCGACCGCCGGCGAGGTAGTGGCTGCGTTTCTGGAGCAGCATTATCTCGACCAGCCGCTGCCGGCGCTGGTCGTGACGAGCGAACCGGTGGAGCTTGAAAATGCGAATGTCGTAAACCCCTCTCACGGCGAACGCCGCGTCTGGCTTGAAATGGCGTGCAAGAACGCCGAGCTGGCGATCGGCCAGCGCGTGCGCGACCGCGCCACGCAGGAAGGGCGGCTGCAGGCGCTGCGCGAGGCGCTGGGGCTGCCCGAGAGCGTGCAGCGCATCGAATGCTTCGACATCAGCCACACGATGGGTGAAGCGACGGTGGCCGCGTGCGTGGTCTACGACCGCCAGCAGATGCAGAAATCGGAATACCGCCGCTTCAACATCCACGACGTCACGCCGGGCGACGACTACGCGGCGATGCGCCAGGTGCTCTCGCGGCGCTACGAGCGCGTCAACGCGGAGGCGGGCAAGATCCCGGACCTGGTGCTGATCGACGGCGGCAAGGGCCAGGTGTCCGCCGCCAAGGCGGCCATGGTCGAGCTGGGCATGAACGACATCGCGGTAGTCGGGATCGCCAAGGGCCCCGAACGCAGGCCCGGGCTCGAGGAGCTGATCATCGAATCCGAGGCGCGCACGCTGCAGCTCCCGCCCTCGCATCCCGGCCTGCACCTGATCCAGGCGATCCGCGACGAAGCGCATCGCTTCGCCATCGTCGGGCACCGGGCGCGGCGCGGCAAGGCGCGCATGCGCTCGATGCTGAACGAGATCCCCGGCATCGGCGCCAAGCGCCGCCAGGCGCTGATCGAGCACTTCGGCGGCCTGCGCGGCGTGCAGGCGGCGGCCATCGACGACATCGCGAAAGTCGAGGGGATCAGCCGGCCGCTCGCCGAGCGCATCTACCGCCACCTGCACGAGTCGGCGAGCCCGTGATGCCGCTCAACGTCCCCAACCTGATCACGCTGTCGCGCATCATCCTGATCCCGCTGATCATCGCCATTTTCTACGTGCCCGACGAATGGCTTTCTTTTTCCGGCAAGAACATGACCGCGACCGCGATCTTCATCTTCGCCGCGGTGACCGATTGGCTGGATGGCTACCTCGCGCGCAGGCTCAACCAGATGTCGGCTTTCGGCGCTTTTCTCGACCCGGTCGCCGACAAGCTGATCGTGGTCGGCGCGCTGATCGTGCTGCTGAAGGAGGGGAGGGTCGATGCCGTCATCGCCCTGATCATCATCGGCCGCGAGATCGCGATCTCCGCGCTGCGCGAATGGATGGCGAAAGTCGGGCAGGCGAAGAGCGTCGCCGTGGCGTTCATCGGCAAGCTCAAGACGCTCAGCCAGATGATCGCGATCCCGCTGCTGCTTCTCTACGACGATAACCTGCTCGGCCTGGTGGACTGCGCGGTGCTCGGCACGATCCTCATCAACGTCGCCGCGGTGCTGACCGTGGTGTCGATGCTTTACTACCTGCGCAAGGCTCTGCCGTATGCGTCCGCGCGCGGTTGAGGCGGGAATGGCGAGGCCTTATAATTGCCGCTCCATCGGGCGCGGGAATAGCTCAGTTGGTAGAGCGCAACCTTGCCAAGGTTGAGGTCGCGAGTTCGAGACTCGTTTCCCGCTCCATCCTTCTTGCCCTCGGCGGGATGGCAGAGTGGTCATGCAGCGGCCTGCAAAGCCGTGGACGCCGGTTCGATTCCGACTCCCGCCTTCAAATTCAAGGGCTCTCTGCTAGTATTCGGTGCAGGGGGGGAGCATGTCCTGTGTGCAATGCGGCGCAGTCGTCGCGAAAGCCTCTAATTTTTGTTCAAATTGTGGCGCCCGCGTAGTTGCGGTCCCTCCTTCCGAGCCGCGCCAGGCGGATGAACAATTGACTTGGAAGGTCAGGCACGAAGCTGGACTACCGCTAAAAGCATACTTCTATTGGAAGAAAAAGAATGGACGCCTCGTGCGGTCTGCTGACTTCACGCAGCCAGAGCTTGAAGTCGAGATCGAGCGGCTGATTGAACACGGAGAGGATCCGACCCAATTCGTGCTCGCATTAAAGAAGCTCGCTCGTTCTCCGGGCTCCCATGACGGCTACGAGCCGTCGGTCACGCCGCTCGAGGTCGGCGTCTTCCTCATCGCGCTGCTTATCGCGCTGGGCTTGGGCGCTTTGATCCTGGCCTTCCCGCCCAAGTGGTGATCCGAGAAGCTGGTTGATCTCGGCATGCGCGCGAGCGATGCCCTGCTGCTTGCTCGCTTCGCTGATCGCGAGACCCTCGGTATAGATGAACTCGATATCGTCCATTCCGAGAAATGCGAGGATGTCGCGAACATAGGGCGTCTGGGTGTCGCGCGAGGTTCCGGCGTACAGGCCGCCGCGCGCGCTGAACACGTATACCTCCTTGCCCGTCAGCAGGCCGACCGCGCCCTTCTCGGTGTAGCGGAAAGTGACGCCGGCGCGGGCAACGTGATCGAAATACGCCTTGAGGGTTGAAGGCAGGCCGAAGTTGTACATGGGCAGGCCGAGCACGATGGCGTCGGCGCGCCTGAGCTCGTCGATCAGGGCGTCGGAATGCTCGATCACCGCCTGCTCTGGCCGCCGTTGGAGAAGATGCTCGACTTGATCTGCAGAAGGGTTTTCATGGCCTATCTCGCTAGTTCGGGAATCTTGCCCAGCCGGCCGTGGTGCAAGTCGGCGAAGGCTTGCTGGATCTCGCCCGGCGTGTTCATGACGAAAGGTCCGTAGCCGGCGAGCGGCTCGTCGATCGGCGCGCCGTTCATCACGAACAGCCTTGCGTCGGACCCCGCTTCGATCAGCACCTCGTCGCCCTCGCGATCGAGCACGACCAGCTCGGTTTCGCTCGCGCGCTCGCTGTTGACGACGATCCTGCCTTTGAGCACATACAGCGCGCCGCTGAAGCCGTCGCGCAAATCGAGCCGCACGCTGTGCCCGGCGCGCAGGTTCACGTCGAGCAGGTTTACCGCCGTGAAGGTGCGCGCCGGCCCTTTTGCGCCGCCGAATCCGCCGGCGATGACGCGCACGGAGCCGCCGTCCCGCGGCAGGCTCACCACCGGGACGTCGCGCGCGAGCAGCGTCTGGTAGCGCGGCAGGGTCATCTTCGATTTCGCCGGCAGGTTCACCCACAGCTGCAGCGCCTGGAAGCGCCCGCCGCGGTGCGTGAACTCGGGGCTGTGCATTTCCTTGTGCAGCAGGCCCGCGCCCGCGGTCATCCATTGCACGTCCCCGGACGCGATGCGGCCGCCGTTGCCGGCCGTATCCTCGTGGTCGACCTCGCCGTCGAGCACGACGGTGACCGTCTCGAAGCCGCGGTGCGGATGCCAGCCCACGCCGCGCGCCTTGTCGCTCGGCGCGAAGTCGGCCGGACCCGCATGGTCGAGCAGCAGGAAGGGCGAGAGCTCCGGCCTCTCCTGGTAATGGAACACCGTATGCACCGGGAAGCCGTCGCCAACCCAGTGGCCTTCGCCTTGGCGATGAATGCTGAGAACGTTCTTCATGTCGATCAATATGGCATTGAGTGGATAGATTAAAAAGCTCAAAATATTGGCTATTTCAATCGAATGGCTAGATAGATGCCAGAGCCACGCATTCCCCTCGACCAATGGCGCGCCCTGGTCGCGGTCGTCGAAAAGGGCGGCTATGCCAAGGCCGCGGCAGCCCTCCACAAGAGCCAATCGTCGGTGACCTACGGGGTGCAACAGCTCGAGTCCCAGCTCGGCGTGAAGGCGTTCAAGATCGCCGGCCGCAGGGCCGAGCTCACGCCCACCGGCGAGCTGCTGTACCGGCGAGCGCGCTACCTCCTCGACGAGGCCGCCGCTCTCGAGCAGTCGGCGCAAAGGCTGTCGGCCGGCTGGGAGGCGGAAGTGCGCCTCGCCGTCGAGGTGATCTTCCCGACCTGGCTGCTGCTCGCCTGCCTCGATCGCCTGGGCAAGGAGAGCCCGCACACGCGCATCGAGCTGATCGAAGCGGTGCTCGGGCACCGCACCGATGCCCTCGCGCAGGGCCAGGCCGACCTCGCCATCTTCGGCAGCGTTCCGCCCGGCTTCCTCGGCGAGCCGCTGATGCGGCTGCGCTTCGTCCTCGCCGCGCATCCCGAGCATCCTGTGCACCAGCTCGGCCGCAAGGTCTCGCTGCGCGACCTGCGGCCTTATCGGCACCTGGTGGTGCGCGAGTCAAGCCCCGAGCGCGCCAGCGCCCCTTCGATGGAGACGACGCAGCGCTGGACGTTCAGCCATCTCGCCACCTCGATCGAGGCGGCGCGCTCAGGCTATGGATTTGCATGGCTGCCGGAAGAAAAAATCCGGCAGGAGCTGGCGGCCGGCATGCTAAAGCCGCTTCCCATGCGCGAGGGCGGCGAGCGCTTCGCCGAGCTTTACCTGATCTTCGCGGACCGGGAGCACGCCGGCCCCGCGACGCTGCGGCTGGCGGAGATCATCCGCGAGGCGGTGGCGAGCGAATGCAAGCGTTCCGCCTCGCACCCGAAAACGTCCGCGCGGAAACGCATCAATTAGAATTCCAGGCGGCCCGGGTGGTGAAACTGGTAGACACAGGGGACTTAAAATCCCCCGACCTTAACCGGTCGTGCCGGTTCGAATCCGGCCCTGGGCACCAGGATCAAAAAAAACCCGCCGAAGCGGGTTGGGCACTAACAGGAGGTCAGCGCCAAAGCGATAGCGCGAGTGCAATAATGCGGGCGGCTAGTCTGTGACGTAACGAGCCGGCGCCGCTGTAGCTGTCCCGGCCGTAGGCGCGCCAAGCTCTCATGACCTCGTAGGCCGCCTTCGGATCGACCGCATAAGCGCCGACTACTTGACGGTTCTCAGCCGCGCGCATCATGCGCGGCAGCCAGTGCCGCCCGGCTGAAGTTGCCGCTGAAATCCAGATCGTCTGCGCCGGCCTGCGGTACCGATTCGAGCAGGCCGACTTGCTCGAGCCTGGTGAGCCATTCCAGGATGTGTTCGTACGGATGGCTGCGCAGGCAGGCGCGGATCACGGCGGCGTGCGCCCCGGTGCCGACTAATTCAAGCACTCGCCTGTATTCAACGGGAACGTCGGCACTCTGGCTCAAGAATGCCTGCTGGCCGGCGCTGGTGCGTCGGTAGATTCGCTCTGCTGGCTGCATATCCGTAATGATCGCTGCTCTGCGCCCTACAGGAGAGCGAGTTCAAACACTTTTACAAGGGCGGCAGCGCAGCCATGCCAATTCGGTCAAACAATGTTCGGGGCGGCCGAAGCGACTGCCCGGGCGAGGCTATTGAAGCGAAGCGAGGTAGTGCCCAAGATCCTCGATGTCCTGGTCGCTCAGCGTGCGCGCCACGCTGGTCATGCTGCCTGCGTCGTTGGTCCGCACGCGACCCTTGAAGTCCCTGAGCTGCTTGACGATGTATTCGTAGTGCTGCCCGGCGACGCGCGGGATCTCGTTCTGGCCGGCGAAGCCGCCCAGGTGGCACATGGTGCATAGCGTCTCGTCCGCCTTGGCCTTGCCGCGCGCGGCGCGAGCTTCGTCGGCCTTGAACCCGGTGGGGCGCGGCTTCTGGGCGGCGAAGAACGCCGCGAGATCGAACATCTCTTCTCGCGTCAGCGGTGCAGCCATGGGCGACATCTGCGGGTCCGCGCGGCGTCCTTCCTTGAAGTCGCGCAGCTGCAGATAGAGGTAGCGCGAGGTCTGTCCCGCCAGGATCGGAAACAGCGGCAGCACCGAGTTGCCGTCCGGGCCGTGGCAGGCCACGCAGGCCTCGGCTTTCTTGCGACCGGCCTCGATGTCTTGGCCGCTCACCACTGCGGGAAGGGCAATCAGCGCAAAGAAAAAGGCCGCCCGCAGGCGGCCTTTACCAGCGAGAGGTTGGATCAGTTGGTTAATGAGTAGACAAACACGCTGTTGCCGCGCTTGAAGTCGATCTGCGTGTTGCCCCCGCAGCCCATGGCGACATATTGCTTGCCGCGGACCATGTAGGAGATCGGCTGCGCGTTGGCGCCGGCGCCGCAGTTGAAGCTCCACAGCTTCTTGCCGGTCGCCGAGTCGAGCGCGTTGAAGCTGCCGTTGCCCTCGCCGAAGAAGAACAGGCCGCCCGCAGTAGTCAGGCCGCCGCCGATCAGCGGCTGCTCGGTATCGTGCTTCCAGGCCACCTTGCCGGTGTCGACGTTGACGGCAGAGACGCGGCCCCACTGCTTCTCGCTCGGGATGACCTTGAACGCGCCGCCGAGCCACAGCTTCGAGCCGCCGGGATACTTCGCCGCCTCGACGTGATAGGTCATCGGCTGGTGCAGGTTGAGCGCGATGGCGAGCCGGCGCTTCGGCTCCCAGGCCATCGGCGACCACTCGACGCCGCCGTTCGCGCCCGGCAGCATGCGCGCGCCCTCCGCCGTGGGCAGCACCCACATGTTCTCCTGCGGGATCATCGTCTCGGAGAAGCGGATCAGCGAGCAGTCCTTGCGGTCGTGCACATAGACGTGGCCGGTCTTGCCGCCGTGGAGCACGCCGGGAACCATGTTGCCGCTCTTGTCCTTGACGTCCACCAGGATCGGCGGGCTGACCGCGTCGAGGTCCCACACGTCGTGCGCGATGTACTGGAAGTGGCACTTGTAAGTGCCCTTGTCGAGGTCGACCGCGACCAGCGAGTCGGTATAAAGATTGTCGCCGGGCCGCTCGTCGCCGTAGAGATCGGGCGAGGGGTTGCCGGCAACGAACCACGCGGTGCGCGCCTTGAGGTCGATCGCGGGATTCATCCAGACGCCGCCGCCGAGCGTCTGGTAGAAGTCGCCGCCCAGCTGCGCCAGCGCGGCCCTTTCCTTCGCGATATCGCGGTGCATGTGGCGGCCGGTCGCGTCCTTTTCGGCCCAGACGCCCTCGTGCCCTTTCTCCGGGATGGTGTAGAACGTCCACAACAAATCGCCCGAATCCGCGTCGAATGCCTTCAGGAAGCCGCGGATGCCGTATTCGCCGCCATTGGTGCCGATCAGGACCTTGTTCTCGACCACGCTCGGGGCCATCGTTTCGCTGTAGCCCTTCTCCGGGTCGGCGATCTGTTTTTCCCAGACCAGCTTGCCGGTGAGCGCGTCGAGCGCGATCAGCTTGGCGTCAAGCGTGCCCATGAACAGCTTGCCGCCGGAAATCGCCACGCCTCTGTTATTCGGGCCGCAGCAGAATGTCGTCACCGGCCCCATCCGGTGCTTGTAGTGCCAGAGCTCTTTCCCGGTGGCGGCGTCGGCCGCGTAGACATGGTTGTACGAGGTGGTGAGATACATGACGCCGTCGACCACGATCGGCGCGGTCTCCATCGACTCGTTCACCTCGGTCTGGAACACGAACGCCGGGCGCAGCTTGCCCACGTTCTGGGTATTGATCTGCGCGCCGGGGTAGTAGCGCGTCTGCGCGTAGTTGCCCTGCGTGTGAAGCCAGTTGCGCGAGTCGCTGCCCGCCTTGGTCAACTGGTCCTGCGAGACATCGATTTTCTTCGCCACCTGCGCGGGCGAGGGCGCCGCGGCGAAGATCAATAGAATGCTGCTGGCAAGCGCGATGTGCTTTGTCACGAAGGCCTCCCCTTGGTGAAAACCGCGCAATTAGTCTAGGCTTGGCGGGTGCCGGTTGCAAGGCAGGAGGGAAATTGGTTCGCCTGATGGCCGTCGCGTGCGCATTCATCGCGGCGGCAGCCCATGCACAATCGATAAACATCAATTCCGATCTGCTTGCTGCGGCGCGGCGCGGCGACGCGGGCGGCGTCCGGGCGCTGCTCGAGCGGGGCGCAGCGGTCAATTCACGCAACCGCCTCGGCGACAGCCCGCTCCTCATCGCGGCAAAGAACGGCTACACGCCGATGGCGCTGCTGGTCCTCGAGCGCGGCGCCGACGTCAATCAAAGGAATCTCTCGGGCGTGTCGGCGCTCATGGCGGCGGCGTTCGAGGGAAACGTCGAGCTGACCAGAGCGCTGCTTGCGCGGGGCGCCGCGCTGGCGAGCGTCGACCGGGCCAAGAAGACCGCGGTGCTCTACGCGGCCGGAAACTGCCACGCGGAAGTGCTCGGTCTGCTGCTCGAGCGCGGCGTGGACATCAACCAGCGCTACGATAACGATCTCACCGCGCTGATGTGGGCCGCAGCCTATGGGCGCGAGGCTGCCGTGAAGCTGCTGCTCGAGCGCGGCGCCGACGTCTCGGCGCACGACAACCGCGGCAAGACCGCCGCCGACATGGCGGCGGAAGGGGGCCATCGCGCCACGCTCGAATTGCTTCGCAAAAATGCTTCCTGAAAATGGCTGAACGCTATGACAAGGTGGCGATCACGCTGCACTGGGTTGTCGCGGCGCTGGTGCTGTGCCAGATCTCGCTCGGCTGGTGGATGCTGGATCTGCCGAAGAGCCCGCCCGGCCTGCGCGCCGGATGGTTCAACGTGCACAAGTCGATCGGCCTGACGATCGGGCTGCTGGTGCTTTTTCGCCTTGCCTGGCGCATCGGTCATCCGCCGCCGCCGCTGCCCGAGTCGATGCCGCGCTGGCAGGCCCGCGCCGCCCGTGCCAGCCACTTCCTGCTTTATGCCGCCCTCATAGCGCAGCCCCTCGTCGGCTACCTCGGATCGTCGTTCACCCCCTATCCGATCAAGTACTTCGGGCTCGTGCTGCCGTACTGGGGGTGGGATGCGCCGGCGTTGAAGGAGCTGTGCAGCGCCGTGCACTTCGGTCTCGCGTGCCTGATCACCGTGCTCGTCGCCATCCACATTGCGGCGGCGTTGAAGCATCTGCTCGTGAACCGCGACGGCGTCTTCCAGCGCATGCTGCCTCACCTGATTCTCGTCATGGGTCTTTTTTTTTGGCTGCAGCGCACGCCCAGACCGCGGCCAACCCGGCGACCGCGACCGAACTGCCCACCGTCGAGGTGATCGGCATCAGGCCGCTCCCCGGCCTGGGCACGCCGCTGCGCGATATTCCCGCCGCGGTGCAAAGTGCGACGGCGGGGGACTTGAGAGAGCGCGACGCGCGTGATCTTGCCGATCACCTCGGGCGCAGCTTCGCGGGCATCAACCTGAACGACGCACAGGGCAATGCGTTCCAGCAGAACCTGAATTACCGCGGGTTCACCGCATCGCCGCTCCTGGGGCTGCCGCAGGGCCTGTCGGTGTTCGTGGACGGCGTGCGGGTGAACGAGGCGTTCGGCGACATGGTCAACTGGGACCTGATCCCGCGCAATGCCATGGCGACGGCGCATCTCCTGTCCGGATCGAACCCGGTGTTCGGTTTGAATACGCTCGGCGGCGTGCTGTCGATCCAGACCAAGTCCGGGTTCGCCTTCCCGGGCACCGCGATGCGGCTGGCGGGGGGGGCTTTCGGCCGGCGCTCTGCGGAAGCCGAGACCGGCGGTCACGGCGAGCATGCCGACTATTTCGGCGCGGTGAACCTGCATAACGAGGCAGGCTGGCGCGAGCACTCGCCGAGCGCCCTGCGCCAGGCGTTCTTCAAGGGCGGCTGGCAGGATGCACGGACCGATCTCGACGTGTCGCTCGCCCTGGCGGACAACTCGATGCAGGGCACGCAGGCGCTGCCCCAGTCGATGCTGCAGCAGCCGCGGCAGGCCTACACCTGGCCCGACCGCACTGACAACGAGCTCGCCTTCCTCACCGTGCGCGCCAGCCGCTTCATTCAGAACGACGTTCTGGTATCGGCGAGCGTCTATCTGCGCACGCTGAATCAGAGCACCGTCGCCAGCAACATCAACGACGAGTTCGACCCGGCGGCAGCGACCGGTCCCGGCAACGCGCCCGGCTTCAACGACCGCGGCGCTCTGGGACAGCGCTCGGCCGGCGCGGCGCTGCAGCTGGTGATGAGCCAGGAGCTCGGCGAAACGGTCCACGAGCTCACTTTCGGCGCCTCGCTCGACGGCGCGGCGGCGACGTTTTCGCAGGAGCGCCAGGAAGCCGCATTTACCGCCGATCGCGGCACAGCCGGGCTGACCCCGTTCGCCCCGCACGTACAGGTCGGCGCGCGCACCGACTACCGCGGGGTTTATTTCATCGACCAGTTCGCGCCGCTGCAGAACTGGACGCTTACGCTCGCCGGCCGCTATAACGCCGCGCGCGTCGTGCTGCGCGACCGCTCGGGCCTGCGCCCGGCGCTCGACGGAGAGCATTCCTTCCGGCGATTCAATCCGGCGCTCGGGGTGAACTGGAATCCGCGCCCGGCGCTGACCTGGTTCGCCTCTCTCACCCAGGGCATGCGGGTGCCGGCGCCGGCGGAGCTGACCTGCGCCGACGCGAGCGCGCCTTGCTCGCTGCCGAACCAGTTCCTCGCCGACCCCGAGCTCAAGCCGGTCATCGCGCGCACCGTGGAAACCGGCGTGCGCCTGCGGCCGACGCAGCAGCTGCGCATGTCGGCGGCGCTGTACCGCAGCGTGCTGTCGGACGACATCCAGTTCATCACCTCAGGCGCCGCGACCAACGCGGGTTTTTTCCAGAACACGGGGGCCACGCTGCGTCAGGGCCTGGACCTGACCGTCGATGGAACATTCGGCAGATTCCGTCTGGGAGCCGCGTACAGTTACGTGCGCGCCGAATACCTGAGCGAGTTCAGGATGCGCAGCCCCAACAATTCATCGCGCGACGCCGCCGATGAGATCGCCGTGCAGCCCGGCAACGCGATAGCGGGCGTCCCGCAGCACAGCGTAAAGCTCGCGCTCGACTGGATGCCCGAGGCACGTACCTCGCTCGGTTTGGGCTGGGCCTGGTTCGGCCGTCAATACGCGCGCGGCGACGAAAACAACCGCGACCTCCACGGCGCCCTGCCGAGTTACTCGGTCGCGCAGGCGTTTGCCCGCTACCGGCCAGGGCGCGACTGGGAAGTGTCGCTCAAGGTGGACAATCTCTTCGATCGGCGTTACCAGAGCTTCGGCGTGCTCGGCCGCAACTTCTTTACCGGCTCCGGCGGCACTTTCGATGCGACCGCGGCGGTTCCGGAGCAGTTCGTTACGCCCGGCGCGCCGCGCGCCGTGTGGCTTGCGTTGCGCTACGAAATGGACCGGAAGTAGCATGTCAGCCGCTTTTTCCAGGAGGAGCTCATGAACTCCATCTCCGCTGCAGCGGCTCTGCTGCTGGGCGTCACCTCTGCCAACGCGCAGACGCTGGATGACCTCAAGAGCGACGGCAGGAATACCGACCACATCCTTACCTATGGGATGGGCTACCACCAGCAGCGCTACAGCCCGCTCAACCAGATCAACAAGAGAACCGTCAGGCGTCTGGTGCCGGCGTGGAACCTGAGCCTCGACAACAACTGGGGCGAGCAGGCGCAGCCGATCGTCTACAACGGCGTGATGTACGTGACCAACGCCAGGGCGACCGTGGCGATCGACGTCGCCACCGGCAAGCAGCTCTGGAAGCACACGCTCGACTGGCCGCCCGAGACCCCGCGCGTCGTGTGCTGCGGCGTGTCCAGCAAGGGCGCGGCGATCTACAACGGCAAGGTCTATCGCACCACGCTGGATGCTCACGTGCTTGCGCTGGACGCGAAGGACGGCAAGGAAATCTGGAAGTCGAAAGTCGCCGAATGGAAGGACGGCTTTTCACTGACTGTAGCGCCGCTCATTGCGAACGGCGTGCTGATCACCGGGATCTCCGGCGCGGAGTTCGGCATCCGCGGCTTCATCGACGGCTGGGACCCGGCGACCGGCAAGCAGCTGTGGCGCCGCTATACGATTCCCGCTCGCGGCGAGAAGGGCAACGAGACTTGGCCGCAGGACAACAACGCCTGGGAGGTCGGCGGCGGCTCGGCCTGGATCACCGGGTCCTACGACCCGCAGCTCGACCTGATGTACTGGGGCATCGGCAACCCGGCGCCGTGGGCGTCCCAGACGCGGCCGGGCGACAACCTGTACACCTCGTCCGTGCTGGCGATGAGGCCCAAGACCGGGGAAATCGTCTGGCACTACCAGTTCACGCCGAACGACGCCTACGACTACGACGCGTGCTGGGAGCTGATCCTGGCGGAGCTGAACGTGCAGGGACGCAGCCGCAAGGTGCTCATGCAGCTCAACCGCAACGGCTTCGTCTATGTGCTCGACCGCGCGAGCGGCAGCCTGATTTCGGCGCGGCCCTACGAGAAGGTGAACTGGGCGAGCCACATCGATCCGGGCACCGGCCGGCCGGTCGAGACCGAAACGGCTAAGAGCATTCGCGCAGCGAAGCCCACCGAAATGTGGCCTTCGACGCGCGGCGGCAAGAACTGGCAGCACGCCTCGTTCAATCCGCAGACCGGCCTGCTCTATGCGGCCACCTTCCACGAGGGGCGGATGTACCAGCACCTGGAGGTCAAGCCGCATGTCGTCGGCCAGCGCTACATGTACATCGAGAACCTGCCGATGCCGCGCGCGGCCGGCTCGCCGATCGGTCATATCGACGCCATCGATCCGCTGACCGGGGAGAAGAAGTGGCGCGTGCCGCTCACCGACCTGCAGATCTGGTCGGCGACGCTGTCGACCGGCGGCGGATTGCTGTTCACCGGGAAGGAAACCGGCGAGTTCATCGCCCTAGACGCCGACACCGGTACGCAGCTGTGGCAATTCCAGACCGGCTCTGGCATCAACGCCCAGCCTGTGACCTATACGCATGGAGGCCGGCAGTACGTGACCGTGCTCTCCGGCATCGGCGGACTGTACTGGAACATCAACCGGGAGGCGCTCAAGAACGTGCCGCAAGGCGGATCGGTCTGGACGTTTGCGCTGATGCCGGATTGATGAAATGCATCATCGCCACGCTCGCTATGGCCTGCGTTCCGGCGATGGCGCAGCAGGCGGGACCTTTCACGCCGCAGCAGCTGAAGTCCGGCGCCGACCTCTACGCGCGCAACTGCTCGCCGTGCCATGGCGCGCGCATGCTCGACCCGCAGGGCGCGTTCGACCTGAGAAACTTCCCGCACGATCAGCGCGAGCGCTTCGTCAACGCGGTCACTCGAGGCAAGAACCAGATGCCGGCCTGGGGCGACCTGCTCAGGCCCGAAGAGGTCGAAGCCCTATGGGCCTATGTGATCAGCAATTAATCGTTTTGCGCGACTTAGATCATTGCCGTAACGGCGCTTCTCCGCTAGCGTCGCGCTCGGGATGGAAGAGAGCCGGCAGACGACGGTCCTTTTTGCCGATGTGAGCGGCAGCACCAAGCTCTACGAGACGGCGGGTGATGCGGCCGCGCTGACGGCGATCGGGCGCTGCATCGAGCGCATGCGCAAGGCCGCGGAGTCGACCGGCGGGCGCGTAGTGAAGACGATCGGCGACGAGATCATGGCGCTGTTCCCGAGCCCGGACGCGGCGGCGGGCGCCGCCTCCGAGATGCACGCCACCATCGAGCAGCTGCCGGAAGTCGGCGGCGCCAAGCTCGGCGTGCGCGTCGGCTTTCACAGCGGGCCGGTGATCCAGCGCGAGGATGACGTGTTCGGCGACACGGTGAACATGGCCGCGCGGCTGGTCGAGCAAGCGGGGAAGGGCCAGATCATCATCTCGCACGAAACGGCGGAGCTGTTCAGCCCGGCGTTCAGGATGTTCACGCGGCCGCTGTACTCGATCCAGGTGAAGGGCAAGGCGGAAGAGGTCTTGCTGTGCGAGGTCATGTGGCGGCCGGTCGAGGACCGCACCACCGTCGCGGGATACCGTCCCAAGGCGCGCGCCGCCGCCGCGGTGCTGCGCCTGAAGTACCGCGACGCGGAGCTCACGCGCCGGCGCGACAACGACTCGATCACGATCGGGCGCGACCAGGGCTGCGGCCTGGTGGTCGCCGACCAGAAGGCTTCGCGCCAGCACTGCACCATCGAGCGGCGCCAGGACAAATGGGTGCTCAAGGACCACAGCACCAACGGCACCTACGTCACGGCCGAGGGCGACAGCGAGATGCTCCTGCAGCGCGAGGAGCTCACGCTGCGCAAGCACGGCTGGATCGCCTTCGGCCAGCCGCGCTCGGGCACCAGCGAGGTGGTCGAGTATTTCTGCGACTGAGCGCTAGCCGGCGAGCGGGCCGGGACGCTTCAGGTAGCGGCTCCTGATCGCATCCAGCGCCCAGTAGGTGAGGGCCCCGACGGTCCCCGTCGGGTTGTAGCCGCCGTTCTGCGGAAACGCGCTCGCGCCGACCACGAAGACGTTCGGCACGGCCCAGCTTTGCAAATACTTGTTGACCGCGCTGGTCGCGGGGTCGGCTCCCATGATCGCGCCGCCCGTGTTGTGCGTGCTCTGGTAGGGGACGATGGTGTACTTCTCGGTGCGCGGGGTGACGTTCATCTTCGACGGGCCGATCGCCTTGGCGATCTGCGCCGCCTTGTCGGTTAGCCACAGCGACATCTTGTGCTCGTTCTCGCGCCGATCGAAGGTCATGCGCAGCAGCGGCAGGCCGTACGCATCGCGATACGTCGGATCCAGATCGAGGTAATTGCCGCGGTAGCTCTGGCAGGCCCCCTGGATGGTGATCGGGAAGGAGCGGTTGAAGTAGGTCGCCACCGCGCGCTTCCATTCCGAGCCCCAGCGCGGCGTGCCGCGCGGCACCGGCCGTACTTCGATCGGCCGCGAGCCGCTGGTCGCCGCCTGGAGGAAGCCGCCGCCGATGAAGCCGAGCCCCGAGTGGTCGAAGTTGTCGCCGTTGAATTCATCGATGGTCATGCCCATCCCGCCGGCCGCCATGAACTGGTTGAACACCCTGTCCTCGAAGAACAGCGTCACGCTGGAGGGGGTCTGGTAGGCGTAGTTGCGGCCCACGACACCGGTGTTGGCGGCCGGGTCATAGGGCTTGCCGATGCCCGAGAGCAACATCAGCCGCACGTTGTTGAGCACGTAGGAGCACAGCAGCACCATGTCGGCCGGCTGCTCGAACTCGCGGCCGCGCGAATCGACGTAAGTAACGCCGATCGCGCGCTTTCCGGCGGCGTCGAGGTCGACCTTGGTGACGTTGGCGTGGGTGCGCAGCTCGAAGTTCTTCTGCTGCATCAGGTTGGGCAGCACCGCGGTCTGCGGGCTCGCCTTCGCGCCCATTTCGCAACCGAAGAACTGGCAATAGCCGCAGTAGACGCAGGCATTGATGGTCGCGCCGTATTCGTTGGTGTAGGCACGCGACACCGCGCCGGTCGGCGTCGGGAAAGGCCTGTAGCCCATCTTTTCGGCCGCCTGCTTGAAGAGCGCGCCGGCGTACGAGGTCTTGAGCGGCGGATTCGGATACTCGCGCGAGCGCGGTCCCTCGAATGGGTTGCCGCCGGGGACGATCCTGCCCCTGAGATTGCCGGCCTTGCCGCTGATGCCGTAGAGATACTCGAAGCGGTCGAAATGGCGCTCGAGCTCGTCGTAGGTGACCCCCCAGTCCTGGCTGGTGCAGTCTTCCGCAAGCTGGCCCTTGCCGTAGCGCGCGAGCGTGCGGCTGCGGGTCTCGAAGTCCCAGGGCAGGAAGCGCCACGTGAGGCCGCCCCAGTGCACGGCGGCGCCGCCGACGCCCTCGCCGGGGCGGAAAGAGCCGAGCTGGCGCATCGGCAGCGCGGTCTCGGCGGCGTTGTTCCTGAACGTGATGGTCTCGCGCGAGAGGTCCTGCATCAGCTCGTGGCGGCCCACGTAGCGCAGCTCGTCGTGCACGTAGGGCATGGCGAAGTCGGGATCCGTGTCGCGCCAGTGCCCGCGCTCCAGCCCGACCACCTTGAGTCCTGCCTCGGCGAGCTCCTTTGCGATGATCGTGCCGGTCAGGCCCACGCCGACGATCGCGACATCCACCGGTTTCAGCTTCGTCGCCATGATCAATCCTTGCGCGTCAGCAGGACGTGTTTCGGATGCCCGTGCTCGTCCACCCGGGCTACGTTGTCGACGATATCCTGGATCGATACCGGCACGGCGTTGTAAGGCACGCCGTGCCGATCGACATGCGCCGTGTAGACGGCCGCAACGCCCGGGAAGCCGACCAGCTTCCAGCCGACCTTGTCGCGGTTGCCGCCGTAGATCGGATCGGCGAAGAAGCCCTCCAGCGTGTTCGCGAGCAGCATGTTGAAGAAGAACTGCGAGCGCACGCCCTCCAGCTCGATCTTGCCGCCGTCCAGGCCGCGCAGCACTTCATCCTGCTGCGCTGCCGTGAGCGCGCTGAAGCTGCTGCCGTATTGTTTCGCGCAATGCGCATTCACCTCGCCGATGCCGACGCGGTACACCTGCTGAGGCGTGAGCGGAGACTGATAGCCTTGCTGCGGCGTGCCCTCGGGCCAAGGGCCCTGGCGATACATCTTCGCCATCGTCCCCCAGGCGCCGACGAGCTGCCGGTCGATGAAGCAGGCGACGCCGGCCTCCTTCGCGCCAGGGCCGAGTTCGTCGGCGGGAATCAGCCGCGCTACCGTCGCTTCGACGAAGGCCACTTCGGGCTGCGTCAGGTACATGTAGGTCTGCGAGAGAGCACGCGCCCTGTGCTGCGCATGGGGTTCGGCGGCGGACGCCGGCGCCGGGAGGCTTGCAGCGCCGCCTAGAGCAGTCACCGACTTGAGGAACCAGCGGCGACCCGAGGACTGTCCCATCTTTTCCTCCTCAGGAAAGGTGAAGCTCGAGTTCGATTATGCGCTGCTGCGGTACTTCTTGACAGCGCCCTTGGCGAGGGCCATGCCGTGGCCCGGGCGCTGCGCGATCTGGAAGTGGCCGTCCCTGCAGGGCGGCATTTCCTCGAACAGGTCGGGGGGTGTCCAGTCGATGAACTCGACGAGAAAGCCGTTGGCGAGCGCGCCCACGACGTGCAGCGAGAGCTCGTGCACCACGTGCGGCGAGACGGCGACCGAGTGCGCGGCTGCCAGGCGGGCGATGCGCAGCGTTTCGCTGTAGCCGTTGGCGCGGCAGACATCGGGCATCAGGTAGCGCGCCGCGCGGCGCTCGATCAGCTCGCGGAATTCGTAGCGGGTGTAGTTGTTCTCGCCGGTCGCCACCGGAATGCCGATTTTTTCGGAGACCTCGGCGCAGGCGGCGATATCGTCGGCCAGGACCGGCTCTTCATACCAGACGAGGTCCAGGTCCTCGAGCAGCGCCGCCTGCCGAATGTTGCCCAGGACGTCGAGGCGCTGATTGACGTCGACCATCAGCCGCACGCGCTCGCCCAGCGCGCGCCGTACTGCTTCGACCCGCTTGCGGTTCTCGCACGGGTCCGGGTGGTGGATCTTCATCTTGTAGTACCGGCAGCCGAGGCCGGCATAGCGCTCGGCCTCGCCGACCAGGTCCTCCACGCTGTAGCGCGCCCAGCCGCCGCTGCCGTAGGCGGGAATGCGGTCGGTCACTGCGCCCCACAGCTGGTAGAGCGGCAGGCCCGCCACCTTGCCGGCGATGTCCCACAATCCGATGTCGAGCGCGGAAAGGGCGTAGGCGGCTATGCCTTGCTTCCTGATTCCCATGTCGGCGCGGAACATGCGCTCCCACAGGCGCTCGACGAAGAGCGGATCTTCGCCGATCAGCACCGGCTTCAGCCGCGTGTCGAGGTAGACCTGGATCGCCTCGGCGCCACCGCCGCCGAACGCCAGGCTGTAGCCGAGGCCGCTGACTCCCGCGTCGGTGGAAATCTCCGCTACGACCAGCTTGTGCTGCGGGAATTGCAGCGCGATCGGCTTGGGCGTCGGGACGGTCAGGACGCAGCTGTCGACGGCGCGAATCTTCATGGCGTGGACATAATAGAATGCTCCGTCCCATGCCGCTCGCCCCGTTCAACTTTTCGCGCTGGATCGACGAGCACGCGCACCTGCTGAAGCCGCCGGTGGGCAACCAGCTGGTGTTCACGGAAGCCGAGGACCTGATCGTCCAGGTCATCGGCGGCCCGAACGCGCGGACCGACTACCACGATGACCCGTACGAGGAGTTCTTCTATCAGCTGCGCGGCAACATCGTTCTCAGAATCATCGAGGACGGCAGGCCGCGCGATATGCCGATCCGGGAAGGCGAGGTAGTGCTGGTCCCCGGCCACTGCAGGCACTCGCCGCAGCGCCCGGCGGGGTCGATCGGGCTGGTGGTGGAAAAAGTGCGGCCGCGCGAGGTCGACGACGCCTTCGAATGGTATTGCCCCAGCTGCTGGGCGCTCGTCCATCGGGCGGAAGTCAACGTGCAGAACATCGTGCAGGATCTGCCGCCGTTGTTCGAGGCCTTTTACGCAGGGAGGCGCCGCTGTCCGCAATGCGGGCACGTTCATCCGGGAAAGGCGTGAAGCCCGCCGACCGGATCCAGGCTGCGGCGCGCCGGCTGCTGGAGGCGCACGAGCTGCGCGAGCGCTTTCGCCCGCTCCCCAAGGAGCTTGCGCCGCGCACCGAGGAGGAGGCGTATGCGATCCAGGATCGCTTCGTCGCCCTGCGCGCAAAGAAGCTTGGCGGAATCGCAGGCTACAAGATCGCGCTCGCCACGGCCGAGATGCAGCGCTTCGTCGGCGTCGATGCTCCTCAGGCGGGCGCCATGCTGGAATTCACGCTGCATCGCACACCTGCGCGCGTGCGCGCCGCCGACTACTTGCACCTGATCGTCGAATTCGAGATCGCGGTCGAGATCGCCGAAGACCTGCCGGTGGCGGACGCTCCGTTCTTCCGCAGCCGCGTCGCGCAGGCGGTAGGCGGCGTCATGCCGGCGATCGAGCTGGCGGACGACCGCGAGGCGGTTTACGCGGAACTGGCGAAGCACCCGCTCGATCTGATCGCCGACAACGGCTGGAACGAGGGCGCCGTCCTCGGCTACCCGGTGCGCGAATGGCAGAACATCGACCTTGCCGCGGTGCGAGGCGTCGCGACCATCAACGGCAAGGCAGTGGGCGAGGGTAAGGGCGCGCAGGCAATGGGGCATCCTTTAGACGCCGTCGCCTGGGTGGCCGACCATCTCGCGCGGCATGGCCGCGGGCTGCTGCGCGGCGACGTGGTCATCACCGGCAGCCTCATCACCTCCAAGAACGCGAAAGAAGGCGAGCTGGTGAAGTTTGCGCTAGAGGGGCTTGGCGAAGCCGAGCTGCGCATCGACTAGCCGCTTCAGCTCGGGCTTGCGCACCTTGCCCATGGCGTTGCGCGGCAGACTGTCGACAAACACGATACGGCGCGGGTGCTTGTAGCGCGCCAATCGTCCCTCGAAGAGCTTAAGAACGGTCTTTTCATGCAGATCTTTTTCCTTGCGGACGATGCAGGCGCACGCGGCCTCGCCCCATTTGGCGTCGTCGATGCCGATCACCGCCGCCTCGGCGATGGCCGGGCAGTCGGCGAGCACGTTCTCCAGCTCGGCGGGATGAATGTTCTCGCCGCCCGAGATGATCACGTCCCTGGAGCGGCCGACGATCCAGTAGAAACCGTCCTCGTCCAGGCGCGCCAGGTCGCCGGTCCTGAACCAGCCCTCCGGGGTAAGACCGGAATAGTCCTTCCAGTAGCCGCGCATCAGCGCCGGTCCGCGCACCCAGATCTCGCCGTCGACGAGCTTCACCTCGCAATGCGGAGCGGGTTTTCCCGCGCTGCCGGCCTTGCGAAGCGCGTCTTCCCTGAGGAGCACGATCGCGATCGGCGCGGTTTCGGTGGCACCGTAGATCTGGCCCACCGGCACGCCGCGCTCGTGGAACGCGCGGATAAGCGAGTCGGGCACCACCATCGAGCCGGTGTTCAGCATCTTCAGGCTGCTGAGATCCGTTTTTTGCCACTGCGGGTGCGCGATCACGGCGGCCATGGTCGCCGGTACGAGCAGGCTCACGGTCGGGCGACGCTGCGCCACGCCGGCGAGCCACAACCCGGGCTCGAAACGCTTGTGCAGCGTGACGCAAGCGCCGGCGAGGAGGGCGGGCAGCGTCTGGTTGTTCAGCCCGCCGACATGGAACATCGGCAGCGGACTCAGCACGTGGTCGGCCTGCGACAGGTCGTGGGCGTGGATCGAGTTGTAGCCGTTCCAGAGCAAGGCCGACTGCGTCAGCACCGCGCCTTTCGGCTTGCCGGTCGTGCCCGCGGTGTAAACGATGAGAATATCGTCCTGGTCAACGCCTACGGGATCAAATGCTCTTTCGCCCTGCATTCGTCCCACGGGGATGCCCAATTTTCCGGCGTGTTCCTCGAATTCGGGGTCGGAAAAGAGAAACTTGGGTGAGCAATCGGCAAAGATCTCCTTGTGTTCTGCCGCGGTAAGGCGCCAGTTCAGCGGCACGAGGAGCGCGCCGAGGCGCGCCAGCGCGAACAGCAATACGAGCATTTCAGGGTTGTTGTATCCCAGGTATGCGACCCGATCGCCTTTTGCAACAGCAAGCCTTCTGCTGACGAACTCTATGCGCTGCCATAGATCGAGGTACGTCCAGTCCTTTCCCTCAAAGTGGATCGCAACCTTGGACGGGAACTGCGCCGCCCAGCGCTCGATGATGCGCGCGAGGTTCAACTCAGTCGTCCGATTCTCCCGCCTCGTAGAGCGCTTCGCGGCCGATGCGGTCGAGGCACAGCTCGGCGGTCCACGGCAGCATCAGGGAACCGCAGCGCGAATCGCGGTACAGGCGCTCGAGCGGCAGCGACTTGAGCATGGACTGCCCGCCGCAGGTGCGGATCGCCAGCCCGCAGATGTAGTTGGCGTTTTCCATGATCGTGAACTGCGCCGCGTAGGCGCGCAAGCGCGCGTCCTTGGGCGGATCGACGCGCGCGTCCTCGAGCATGCGCAGGAAGAGGGAGCGGGTCTGCTCGAGCTTTACCCACATTTCCGCGACCGCGATCTGCTTGGTGGGATACATGCGCCGCTTCACCGGCGGCATCCCCTCGACCTCGCCGCGCAGGTAGCGCACGGTGAACTCGTACGCCGCGATGGCGATCCCCATGTACGTAGGCGACAGCGTGGTGAACATGTGGGGCCAGCGGCTGGCGGCCTGGAAGTAGATGCCGCGCGGCATCATCTGCGCCTCGTCGGGGACGAAGACGTCCTTGAACAGCAGGGTGCGCGACACCGTTCCACGCATGCCGAGGGGGTCCCAGTCGCCGACGATGCTCAGGCCGGGCGCGTTTCCCGGCACCGCCATGTACAGCGTGTCCCGCATCGACAGCTCGGGCTTGGCCTCCGTGCAAAGCACGCCGTAGTAGTGCGCCGCGCCGGACAGCGAGGCGAAGATCTTCTTGCCGTTGATGCTCCAGCCGCCGCCGACGCGCGTCGCAGTGGTGCCGAACGGCGCCCGTCCGGCGGCGGCGGCGCTGCCTTCGGAAAACGGCTGCGCGTAGATCGCCCCGTCCCGGATCACTCTCTGATAGTGGATCGCGCGGTGCCTGTCGTGCTCTGCGCGCTGCGCGGCCGTCATGTCGAGGTCGTCGGACAGCGCTCCGGGCCACAGCATCGAGCAGGCGTGCATGTTGTAGGTGAGGGCGGTGGCGCCGCAGTACTTGCCGAGGGTAGCCGAGACGATCGAATAGGTCCTGAGGTCGGCGCCGCGGCCGCCGAATTTCTCCGGCACGCAAAGCCCGAGCAGGCCGGCTGCCCGCAGATCGGCATAGTTCTCGTGCGGAAAGCTCGCCTCCCGATCGTAACGCTCGGCGCGCTCGGCGAAACGCGGCCCGAGCGATTCCACGAGCTCGATCAAGGCCCGCTGCTTGGAGTCCAGCGGGTAGGTCGAACCGACCACCGAGTAGCGTGGATCGCTCACAGGGAGTGGCGCTGGAGGAAATTTTCCAGCGCGCCGTTGAATGCCTGAGGCTGATCCATGGGGCCGAGGTGGCCGCAGCCCTCCAGCAGCACGAATTCGGCGTGCGGGATCCTGCGAGCCATGGACTCCATCACCGAGGGCGGCGCGATCCGGTCGTTGCTGCCCGCGACCAGCAGCGTCGGCACGACAATTTTCTCGAGCTGGTCCCTGCGATCGAAGGTGGTCAGCATTTGGACCGCCTTGCGATAAGTCTCGGGCGGAATAGCGGACATGATGCGCTCGGCGTGCGCCAGGCCCTCGGGGTCCGACTTCGTGCCTCGCATAGAAGGCATCAGCGCCTTCGCAACCTGCGCCATGGTCTTGCCTTCATCCAGCGGCCCGATTCGGGCGGCGACGAACTGACGCGCGAACTGGTCGCCGGCTCCGCCAAACGCCGGGCTGGTAAAAGCAAGCACCAGCGCGGCAATCCGATCCGGAAAGCGCGCGTACATCTCCTGGGCGACGAAGCCACCCATGCTCTGGCCTATCAGGACAACGCGATCTCTATCCATGTGACGCTTTAGCGCGTCGGTCACGGTTTGCAGCGTGTAAGGCTCGACCAGGGGCGTGCCGCCATAACCCAGCTGGTCCCAGGCAATGCAGCGATAGCCGCGGCGGCCGAAGTGCTCGACCTGCCGGTCCCACGCGGCGTGGCCGCCGCCCAAGCCGTGAAGAAACAACAGCGGGGTCACTCGAGCAGCTTTCCCTCCCGCACCACGACGACGTCGTCGAGCGCCACGGTGCAACGGCGCAGGGGCAGGTCGAAATGACCGAGGGTGTGGCGGCCGGCGACCTCGTTGGCGCCGGTGGAGTAGAGGAAATTCCCGGCGAACGCGCGCTGCTCCGTTCCGTTGACGTCGCGGCGATCGTACAGGGCGAGCGCTTCCCAGCGCGCACGCGGATTCGTGCCCCAGCCGACGTGAGACACGGCGTAGGCCTCGCGCTCGCCCCAGGCAGCGAAATACTCTCGCATCAGGTCGGCGTCGAGCCCCGCGCCCTCGATGGCGGTGACGTAATCGTTCTCGATCCGCAGCCGGACCGCGGACTCGAGGTAGCGCTTGAACGTGAGGTTGAGATCTCCCGGCGCGAGCACGAGCGCGCCGTTGACGCTCCGCGCCCGGGGAAACGCGAGGCACAGACCCCCCGGCCAATGCGAGAGCGTTCCCGGCTTCTCTGTATACCCCCAGACGCCTCCGACCGTCGCTCCCTCCACCAAGATCTCGAGCTCGGTGCCGGCGGAGGAGGTGACCTGCATGCGCCTGGCGTTCTTAAGCAGCCGCATGCCCGCCCTCACTTTCTGCTCGTCAGCGGGGGAGGGAGCAAGGCGCTCGAGCACGTCGGGATGCTCGTCGGAGATGTAGAGGACGCGCGCGCCGCCTTTCAGGATCTGCGGCAGCTCGGGCGCGTGCATCAAACCCTCAACGGTGCAGTCGGCGACGAACGATGCAGCCGCCAGGGCGCCGATCGCCGGTCCGAGACCCTGGAGCGCGGTCGAAGCTCCGGTGGATCGGATCGGCACCGGCGCCGACTGGCGCGGGGTCGGCACGACTACGTGGAACGGCCTGGCGCCGAGCTTTTGCAGCGCCAGCTCGGCAAGCTGGACGTTGAGCGCCCGCGATTGCGACTCCGAGAGGACGGCGCAGGCCTCCCCGGCGGCGACCTTGCAGCGGGCAAAGACCTCGGCGAACAGGTCGATCCACTTGCCCTCGATCCGGTCGGCGATCATGGCGGCATTGTAGAATGTGCCAAATGATTGTTTTCGATCTGCTTTGCGCTGTCGGTCACCGGTTCGAAGGCTGGTTCGGCTCGGCCGAGGATTTCGCCTTGCAGAAGGAGCGCAGGCTGCTGGCCTGCCCGACCTGCGGCTCGGCGGCGGTGGAGCGCGTGCCCTCGGCGTCGCGGGTGAACCTGGGTGCGCTGGAGTCCAAACCCCCGAAGACGCCGCAAACGCCGGCTAGAACGCCCGACATGGAAGGCAAGGACCCGTTCGCCATCGCCCAGATGCTGTACTCCCGCATGCTCGACGATCTGCTGACCAAGAGCGAGGACGTCGGCAAGGAATTTCCCGCCGAAGCGCGGAAGATCTACTACCAAGAGGTGCCGGCGCGGGCAATCCGCGGCCAGGCCACCGAGCAGGAGCACGACGAGCTGGTAGACGAGGGAATCCCGGTGGCGCGGCTGCCGATACCGCCTAGCCGGTTGAATTGAAGGTTTCCGTCAGCTGTCCCACAGCGTCGAATGTTGCACAATGTGTATTATGTTAAATAAGCGTTCATTCCGGCCCAGCGCTATCAAAATTCGGCCAGCAGGCGTCTAATTTCCCCCTCCTCGGGGGGAGCCCTACTTTTGGGAGGCCGTCATGCAAGTACTGTGGCCCGAGAAGGTGAAGTCGCATTTCCGCGTCTACCATCCGATCAACAGTGGCGGAACGACCTGGTTGCGCGAATCCGATCTGGTGTTCGTGCATAAGCGGCCGTACGCCGTCCTGAGCTGGTCGCACACGGATCGCGGGGATGTCCCTGAGAAATTCTGCGAGCTGAACCGCAAGCTGCTGAAGCACGACCGCCCAGACGATCTGTTTTATCGCTACGAAGGTGAGATCAAGGATCCGCGCGGCTGAAGGAAAGGCACGCCAGGACAGCACCTTGGGCGCGCCTTCTAAGAAGTTACCTCATCTGGCATCGCGGCGATCAGGTAGGCCGAGAAAAGCTTCGGATTGAGGGGGTGGCGGCAAAGCGGCCGGTCTTTGCCCAACTGGCGCGCGTAGGCGAGCCAGGCGTTGCCGCGTGCGCGAGGCACCGGTGAGGCTCCGGTGCGGTACTTCGCCTCAGCGCCAAGCGCGGCAAACGCGCGGTCGAGGGCCGATTTCTGCAGGGCCTCGGCGAGCAGCTCGAGGTCGTCGCGATCCTCTACCGCTGCGGGTGCACGCAGCATGCGCTCGATGACCGCCGCCTTGCCCGCATAGTCGAGGGCGCGCAAGGGGGCTCCGCCTGCATAGGCGAGCCAGCGTTCCGCATCGGGCATCCCCTGCCCTGAAAGCCACCGCAGCGCAGCCTCCCTGGGCGGAATGGCCACCGGGAGCGCAACGCAGCGGCTGCGTATCGTCGGTAAAAGGCGGGCGGGACGGTGCGACACGAGAAGAAATACGGCGCCCGCCGGCGGCTCTTCGAGCGCCTTGAGCAGCGCGTTCGCCGCATTGACGTTCATCTCCTCGGCGGGATGGACCAGCGCGACGCGCAGGCCACCGCGGTGCGAGCCGATGTTGAGGAAATCGGCCAGCTCGCGCACCTGATCGATCTTGATCTCGAGGCTCGGCTTGCTGCGGCGCGCGGGGGCTTCGCCCTCCTCCTCCGCCGCCGCGGCGTCGGGCGGCGGCGCCAGGGCTTCCGGCTCGAGGCGGCGGAAGTCGGGATGGTTGCCGCCGGCGTACCAGCGGCAGCCGTCGCAGGCGCCGCAAGGCCTGCGCGCCGCGTCCTTGGCTTCGCATAGAAGGAGCTGGGCGATCTTCTCGGCGAGCGCTCGCTTGCCGACGCCTTGCGCGCCGTGAACCAGCAGCGCATGGGGTAGCCGCCCGGCCCGATGCTTGAGCGATTCGAGCAGAGGCTCGTTCCACGGGTGCATCAGAGGTCCGCCAGATGGGTTTCGATGGCCTCGCGCACCGCCGCGACCTCCCTGCTCGCGTCGATGACGCGGACGCGCGCCGGCTCCGCCTTGGCCCGCGCAAGATAGGCGCCCCTCACGCGCTCGAAAAAGGCGCGGTCTTCGCGCTCGAAGCGATCGAGCGGCTTGCCGGAAGCGGCGAGCCTCTGCCGCGCCACGTCGTAGGTGCAGTCGAAGACCAGCGTCCGGTCGGGCCGCAAGCCGGGGTGTACCGCGGCGGAGAGCCGCTCGACCAGCTCCAGGGAAACGCCCTTGCCCGCGCCCTGGTAGGCGGCGGTGGCATCCGAGAAGCGGTCGCAGGCCACCCAGTGGCCTGCCTCCAGCGCCGGCAGGATGACGCGGGCTACATGATCGGCGCGCGCGGCGAGCAGCAGCAGCGTCTCGGGGAGCGGCTGCATCGGATGGCGCAGGATCAGCGTGCGCAGCTGCTCGGCGAGATCCGTGCCGCCCGGCTCGCGCGTCACGACTACATGGTGTCCCCGGGCGCCGAGTGAATCCGCAACGAACTCGACGTGCGTCGACTTGCCCGCGCCGTCGACTCCTTCCAGGCTGACGAACTTGCCGCGCACGCTCATCGGCCGCCGCGCTGGTACTTGCTGACCGCGCGGTTGTGCTCGTCGATGTTGCGGGAGAAGTGGCTGGAGCCGTCGCCGCGCGAAACGTAATACAGGGACTCGGTCTTCGCCGGGTGCAGCGCCGACTTCAGCGAAGCGAGGCCCGGCATGGCGATCGGCGTCGGCGGCAAGCCGGCGCGCGTGTACGTGTTGTAGGGCCCGTCCTCCAGAAGGTGCTTCTTCTTCAGGTTGCCGTCGAAGGCGTCGCCCAGGCCGTAGATGACAGTGGGGTCCGTCTGCAACCGCATGCCGATCCGCAGCCGGTTCACCAGCACCCCGGCGATCATGTCGCGCTCGACCGCAAGCCCGGTCTCCTTTTCGATGATCGAGGCCATGATCAGCGCCTCGTACGGCGTGCGGTACGGCAGGCTCGCGTTGCGGGCCTCCCACTCCGCCTTGAGATGCCGCTGCATCGCGCGATAGGCCCGGCGCAGGACCGCCATGTCGCTCGAGCCCCTGGCGAAGAGGTAGGTGTCCGGGAAGAACAGGCCCTCGGGCTGCTCCTCCGGCACGTCGAGCTGCACCAGGATCCGCGCGTCGTCGAGCTCGGCGCTGTGGTGGCGCAGGTCGGCGCTCGCGTTGAGCGCAGCCCGGATTTGCGCGAACGTCCAGCCCTCGATCAGCCTGACCTCGGCCTGCGCGACGTCGCCGCGCGTCAGCTTGTCGAGCAGCTCGACCGGGGTCAGCGGCACGGCGATCTCGTAGCTTCCGGCCTTAATATCGCGGTCCTGCCCCAGCGCGCGCGCGAGCAGCTCGAATTCGCGGCGGTGAATGGCGACGCCGGCGCGCTCGAGCTGGTCCACCGCGGCCCGAAAGCCCGTGCCGAGCGGGACCTCGACTTCCACGGGCAGCTTGCTGACCGACAAGGGAGAGAGTGCGTACCACGCGCTGTAACCCGCGGCGGCGAGCACTACGAGCAGGATAAGAGCGAGGGCTGTCTTCAGTGTAGGGAGCGGTAAAATCCGCATTCTACGATGGAGTGCGCACGCCTCACCCGCTATGGTCTGCTATCGGTCACCGGTGAGGACGCGCGTGCATTTCTGCACGCCCAGCTCACCAAGGACATCGAGAATCTGCCGCCGGACCGCGCCACGCTGGCCGGCTGGTGCTCGGCAAAGGGCCGCCTGCTGGCGAGCCTGCTGGTGATTCCCGCAGCGCAGGGATTCCTGCTGCAGCTGGCGCGCGACCTCGCGCCGGGGGTCGCCAGGAAGCTGTCGATGTTCGTCCTGCGCGCGAAGGTCCGCATCGCCGACGTGAGCGAGAGCTGGGCACAGTTCGGTGTCTGGGGCGATGGAGCAGCAGGGCCGGCCGACCCGAACGCGATTTCACGTCAGGGAAACATCATTACCGTGCACGTCGGCGGCGCTCGCTACTTGGTTCTCGGCCCGGCGGACGAGATGGCGCTCGCGGCCACGACCGGCGAAGCGCGCTGGACTTTGCAGGAAATCCGTGCCGGCCGGCCGCTGATCACGGCGGCGACCCAGGACAAGTTCGTGCCGCAGATGGTGAACTTCGACGAGCTGGGCGCCGTCGACTTCCGCAAGGGCTGCTATCCGGGCCAGGAAATCGTCGCCCGCGCGCAGTACCGCGGCCAGGTGAAGCGCCGCATGGTGGGCGCGCACGCGCCCGCCGGCCTCGAGCTGCGTCCCGGGCAGGAATTCAAGGGCGGCACGGTAGTCGACGTCGCGCCCGCGGAAAATGGCAGCGAGCTGCTCGCCGTGATGCCGATTTGAATTACTACGTCTACTACAAGCTGGATCCGGCGCGCCTGGCCGAGCTGCGGCCGGCGATCGAGGCGCTGTTCAAGGCCGTCGAGCGCGAATTCGGCGTGCGCGGCCGCTGGATGCGCCGCCGCGACGATCCCGCCACCTATATGGAAGTCTACGAAGGCATTGCCGACGAGGCGGCTTTCGACGCGATGCTGGGCCGCGAAGGCGCGAAGCTCGGCCTGCCGCGGAAGGTGGAGCGCTTCGTATCTGCCTGATCCTTGTCGGGTGGCGCGTCCACCGCGACTTCCCGCTGGTCGTGGCCGCAAACCGCGACGAGTTCCATGGGCGTCCGGCCGCCGCGGCGTCTTTCTGGAGCGACCGGCCGGGCATCCTGGCCGGGCGCGATCTGCAGGCGCGCGGCACCTGGATGGGCGTCTCGCGCAGCGGCAGGTTTGCCGCGGTGACCAACTATCGCGGCGCGCGCGAGCCTTCGGCCGCCGAGTCGCGGGGTGCCCTCGTCGCGCGCTTTTTGGAAACCGCCGCTGCGCCGGCGGCGTATGTCCGGGCAATCGAGGCGAATGCCTATAGCGGCTTCAACCTGCTGGCGGCCGACGGCAGGGAGCTGTGGTGGATGTCGAACCGCGCCGGGGCGCCGCGTCAGCTCGAGCCCGGCGTGTATGGCCTGGCAAACCTGCTGCTCGACTCCCCGGACGTCGAGGCGAACAAGGCTCGTTTCGCCGCGCTCATCGACCCCGCGCCTGCGATCGAGCCGCTGTTCACGCTGCTCGCCGAGGCGCGCATCGTCAATCCCGAGTACGGGACCCGTTGCTCCACCGTCCTTCTCCAGTCGAAGGAGCCTCGCACGCGCTATGCGGAGCGCAGCTTCTCTCCTGACGGTACCGAGCAGGAGACGGTGCAATTCGAGCTCTAGAGCGTGCGGCGCATCGTCTGGTGGGGAATGCCGGCGTCCTGGTAAACCTCGCCTTCGGCGCTGAAGCCGTGCGCGCGGTAGAAAGCCAGGGCGTGAACCTGGGCGGAAAGCAGCACCTCCCGGTCGCCGCGCCGCGCCGCGGCTTCGATGAGCTTCGCCAGGATCGCGCTGCCCACGCCGCGGCCGCGAAACTCCCTGAGCACCGCCATCCTGCCGATGTGGCCGTCAGGCAGCAGGCGACCGGTGCCGACCGCAGCACTGCCCTCGAAGGCGAGCGCATGGATGCACTGGGCATCGTGCCCGTCGAGCTCGATCTCGACGGGCACGCCCTGCTCCTCGACGAACACCGCGTAGCGGATGCGGCTTGCCGCCGCGCGCGCCTGCTCCCAGCGCATCAGCTCGATTTGCAGCATGGCGGCAAAAGTATAATCGCAGCATGAAAAGCCTCTGGGACGACGCCGAGGCGGCGCGGTTCGGCGGGCCGCTCGGTCCGCGCGTCTACACCTCGCGCCTGCTGGGCCGCGACAAATCGCTGGTCCTGCACGGCGGCGGCAATACTTCAGTCAAGCTGCGCGAGAGGAACCTCTTCGGCGAGGACGAGGACGTGCTCTACGTCAAGGGTAGCGGCTGGGACCTCGAGACGATCGAGCCTGCCGGCTTCACGCCGGTCGCCCTCGGGCACGTGCGCAGGCTGGCGGGCCTGCGCAGCCTGCCCGATCCGCAGATGGTGAACGAGCTCAACACGCACATGCTGCGCGCCGGCGCGCCCTCGCCTTCCGTCGAGACCATCCTTCACGCCATCCTGCCGCATCCTTACGTCGATCACACGCATGCCGACGCCGTGCTCGCGGTGTCCAATGCGCCGCAGGGCGACAAGCGCATTCGCGACATCTACGGCGAGCGGGTCGTCGTCATCCCGTACATCATGGCGGGTTTCGATCTCGCCGCGCACTGCGCCCGCGAATTTCCGAAGCAGGCGACTGGCAACTGCATTGGAATGGTGCTGCTGTCGCATGGCATTTTCTCCTTCGGCGCCGACGCGCGCGAGTCGTACGAGCGCATGATCGAGCTGGTGTCGATGGCCGAGGAATACTTGCAGAAGAAGCGAGCCTGGCATTTCAAGCTCCCTCACACCCAGCCCGCGCACGCGAAGCGGGAGGAGATCGCGCAGCTGCGGCGAGTGATCGCCGACCAGGCGGGAATGCCGCTGATTCTCAAGACAAATGAGAATGAGAAGTTCATGGGTTTCGCGCGTCATCCGGACATCGAACGGCTGTCGCAGAAGGGCCCGGCGACCCCGGACCACGTGATTCGCACCAAGCCGCTGCCGATGCTTGGCCGCGACGTCACCGGCTACGCGAAGAAGTACCGCGAATATTTCGAGCGCCAGGCGCCGCACGCGAAGGACAAGAAGACGATGCTCGACGCAGCGCCGCGCATGGTGCTCGATCCGCAGCTCGGCTTCGCCGCCGCCGGCCGCACGGCGCGCGACGCGGCGATCGTCGAGGACCTGTACGACCACACGATCGATGTGATCCTGCGCGCCGAGGCGCTCGGCGGCTGGCGCGCGGTCAGCGAGCGCGACCTCTTCGATATCGAGTACTGGGACCTCGAGCAGGCGAAGCTGCGCAAGGCCGGCTCGCCGCCGGTGTTCACCGGCGAAGTGGCGCTGGTGACCGGCGCGGCCTCGGGGATCGGCAAGGCCTGCGTCGAGTCCTTCCTCGCGCGCGGCGCCGCGGTGATTGCCCTCGATGTGAACCCGGCGATCGAAACGCTGTGGCCGCGCGTCGATGTTCTGGGAGCGACTTGCGATCTCACCGATGCGAAAGCGATCGAAAGCAGCCTCGATCGAGGCGTCAGGCGCTTCGGCGGCATCGACATGCTGGTTCTCAACGCCGGCATCTTTCCCTCGTCGCAGCCGATCCAGGAGATCGCGGCCCAGACCTGGAAAGGCACCATGGCGGTCAACGTCGAGGCGAACCTGATGCTGATGCAGAGGTGCCACCCGCTGCTCAAGCTCGCGCTGCGCGGCGGGCGCATCGTGGTGATCGGCTCGAAGAACGTGCCGGCGCCCGGTCCGGGCGCCGCCGCCTATTCGGCCTCGAAGGCGGCGCTGAACCAGCTGGCGCGCGTCGCGGCCCTGGAATGGGCAAACGACGGGATTCGCATCAATTCGCTGCATCCCAACGCGGTTTACGATACTGCGTTGTGGACCGACGAGGTTCTGGCCTCGCGCGCCAAGGCGTACAACCTCACGGTCGAGCAATACAGGAAGAACAACCTGCTGAAGCAGGAAGTCTCCTCGCGCGATGTGGCCGAGCTGGCCGCGGAAATGTGCGGCCCGCTTTTCGCCAAGACCACGGCGGCGCAGGTGCCGGTCGACGGCGGCAACGAGCGCGTCGTCTGATGGCAGTCGAGCCGCTGCGTTGGCGGGGCGATCGCCTCGAGCTGCTCGACCAGCGCTTTCTCCCCGACAAGACTCTCTATGTGACCTGCCGGAGCGCAGCCGACGTGGCGACGGCGATCCGCGACATGGTGGTGCGCGGCGCGCCGGCAATCGGCTGCGCCGCGGCTTTCGGGGTGGTTCTGTCAAGCGGATCTTCCGAAGGCTATGCGGCGCTGGCGAAAAGCCGCCCCACTGCAGTCAACCTGTTCTGGGCTCTCGAGCGCATGAAGCGCGCGGAAGATCTCGAAGCGGAGGCCAATGCGATCTTCGACGAGGACCTGGCTGCGAACCGCTCGATGGGCAAGCTGGGCGCGGAGCTCATTCCGGATCGAGCACGCGTCATGACTCATTGCAACACCGGGGCGCTCGCCACGGCCGGCCACGGCACCGCCCTGGGAGTGATCCGTTCCGCCAAGAACAAGGGCGTCTCCGTGATCGCGTGCGAAACCCGTCCCTACCTGCAAGGCGCGCGGCTCACGGCCTGGGAATGCGTGCAGGAAGGCATCCCGTGCACGCTGATCACCGACAGCATGGCCGGCCACCTGATGAGCCGCGGTGAAGTGGACGTAGTCATCGTCGGCGCCGATCGCATTGCCGCCAACGGCGACGTCGCCAACAAGATCGGCACGTACAGCCTAGCGGTGCTCGCGCGGCGCCACGGCATCCCGTTCTATGTCGCCGCTCCGCTTTCGACGTTCGACGCCGCCACTGCGGACGGCTCGCAGATCGCCATCGAGGAGCGGCCGGCCGATGAGGTGACCGGCTATCGCGGTACGCGCTGGGCGCCGCAGGGGGTGAGCGTGCGCAATCCGGCGTTCGACGTGACGCCAGCAGAGCTCGTCACGGCGCTTATCTGCGAGAAAGGCGTCCTGCTTCAGCCCTCGCGCGAAGGTATCGCGTCGCTGCTCAAGGGCACTCCGGCTGCTGACGCCGCGGCCCGTCGCGATCTCCAGTGAGACAGCGCCCGCCGTCCGGGTTGCGCTCCAGCTGGAACAGGAAGCGCGCGGCGACGGCGGTGTCGGCAAAGTCCGAGAACACGCCGTCGATGCCCAGCCGGTAGAACTGCAGGTACTCGTTCACCGGATTGCCGGCGTAGTCCGAGACCAGCCGGCGCTGCTCGTTGCGGAAAGTCCAGGTGTGCACGAAGAGGCCGGCTTTATGCGCCCGCTCGATCAGGTTGTTCGGCGGTAGAAGCTTACGGCTCGCTTCGCCCGGCCCGGGGAGACCGGCAGCGACCGAGCTGACGATATAGCGCTTCCAAGGGCCGATGCCGTCGGCATAGGCTTTGACTTCCTGCAGACCCAGGTCAGTGACAAGAAAGCCGAAAGTGCGCGCCAGCAGCTTCGGGTCGCCGGAGGCCGTCCAGTCATAAGGCCGGTCGGAGGGCGCGTTGAAGGCCAAGCTGCCGTCGGCATTGACATCGTCGGCATCGATAAGCTGGATCAGCCGGACCGGGGTCAGCTTGCGCAGCTCTATCAGGTTCGATTGCTCGAACGACTGGATGATCACCGGCGCGTCGCGGTGATTCCATCCGGCGGCGTCGAGGGCCGCCACGAGGCGCTTCTCGATCGGCAGGCCGAGCGACTTGTGATAGGTGGAGTGCTTCACCTCGGGATAGATGCCGATCTGGCGGCCCTGCTCCTCGGATTTGCGCTTGGCAAGCGCGATGATTTCCTCCAGCGTCGGAATTTCGAACTTGCCGTTAAACTGCTGCGGGCGCTCGGCGAAGTAGCCTTGCTCGGCCGCCCCGTCGATGACCGCTGTGCGCTTGCGTGAAGCGAACTCGGGGCGGCTCGCGACGTCGGTGGTGGCGATAAGGTTCGGCTCGTGGCGGGCGATCAGGTGTCCGTCTTTGGTCGACACCAGGTCCGGCTCGATGAAATCGGCGCCCAGCTCGATGGCGAGCGAATAGCCCTCGAGCGTATGCGCCGGCAGGTAGCCGTGCGCGCCGCGGTGGCCGATCACCAAAGGCCGGCGCATTTCGTCGCCGTCCCTGCCGCGGTCGGCGCTGGCTGAAGAGATGAACGTGGTGCACAGCGCGGCAGCGAACGCGATGCCGCCTGCAAAGATGCCGAGTCTCATTTTTTTCCTCCTCAGGAGAAACCGCGGGAACATTATGCGCCCCCGATGACGGCCTGATGACGACTTTATTCGTGGATTTCGACAGGCGTGTAAGGCGCCACCAGATCGAACAGCTCCACGATATCGGCGTTGTGCATGCGCACACAGCCGATCGATCCCGGCTTGCCCATCTCGGCGGCATGAGGCGAGCCGTGGATATAGATGTAGCGGCGCATCGTGTCGACCTCGCCGAGGCGGTTGCGGCCCGGCTCGCAGCCCGAGAGCCACAGGATGCGGGTCAGGATCCAGTCGCGCCCCGGATAGCGGGCATGGAGCGCAGGCGTCCACAGCTCGCCGGTCGCCCGGCGCCGCACGAACACGGCGTTGTGCGGCTGGCCGGCGCCGATCTTGGCGCGCACGATGTGGCTGCCGCGCGGCGTGCAGAAGCTGCCGTTCTTCTCGCCCAGGCCGTTCTTCGACGTTGAGACGGGGTAGGTTTTTACAGGAACATTTTTCTCGTCCCTGAGGATGAGCTGCTGCCTGCCGGCGTTGATTTCGATCTTCATCGCCGGGCAGCGAAGAACCGGCTGAGCAGCGCGCCGCATTCCTCGGCGAGCACGCCGCCCTCCAGGGCGAGCTGGTTCTTGAGCACCAGCTTCTTCGGGTCGGTGGCGCCGAACACCACCCTGGCGATGCGCGCGTGGAACATGGCGCCGATGCACATATCGCAAGGCTCGAGGGTCACGTAGAGCGTAGCGCCCGTCAGGCGGTAATTCGAGAGCGCGGCCGCCGCAGCACGCATCGCCTGGATCTCGGCGTGGGCCGTCGGATCGGAAGCCGCAATCGGCCGATTCCATCCTTCTCCCAGGACAGTCTCATTAAGGACCACTACAGCGCCGACGGGCACCTCCCCTTCTTCCTGCGCGCGGCGTGCGAGCTCGAGCGCCCGGCGCATGAAAGCCTCGTCGGTCATTCCCATTCGATGGTCGCGGGCGGCTTGGAGGAGATGTCGTAGGTGACGCGGTTGATGCCGCGCACCTCGTTGATGATGCGGTTCGAGACCTTGGCGAGCAGCTCGTGCGGCAGCGGCGCCCACTCCGCGGTCATGAAGTCGGTGGTTTGAACGGCGCGCAGGGCGACGACGTGCTCGTAGGTGCGGCCGTCGCCCATCACGCCGACCGATTTCACCGGCAGGAACACGGCGAAGGCCTGCGCAGTCTGCTCGTACCAGTCCGAGCTTCTCAGCTCCTCGGTGAAAATCGCATCCGCCTGGCGCAGCAGATCGGCGTATTCCCTGTTCACCTCGCCGAGGATGCGCACGCCCAGGCCGGGACCCGGAAACGGATGGCGGAACACCATCTCGCGCGGCAGGCCGAGCGCCAGGCCGAGCTCGCGCACTTCGTCCTTGAACAGCTCGCGCAGCGGCTCGAGCAGCTTGAGGCGCAGCGTCTCGGGCAGGCCGCCGACATTGTGGTGCGATTTGATGGTGGCGGCCTTCTTGGTCTTCGCGCCGGCCGACTCGATGACGTCCGGGTAGATCGTGCCCTGGGCAAGCCAGCGCGCGTGCTTGATCTTCCTTGCCTGCTCCTGGAAGACGTCCACGAACAGCTTGCCGATGATCTTGCGCTTTTCCTCCGGGTCGCCGATGCCTTTCAAGGCTGAATAAAACTGCTCGGACGCATCGATATGCACGACCCTGGCCTGCATGTGCTGAGCGAAGGTACCCATGACCTGCGCCGCCTCGTTCAGGCGCAGCAGGCCGTGGTCGACGAACACGCAGGTGAGCTGGTTGCCGATGGCGCGGTGAATCAGCGCCGCCGCGACCGATGAGTCGACGCCGCCGGAAAGGCCGAGGATGACCTCTTCGCTGCCCACCTGGTTCTGAATTCCTTTTATGGCTTCGGAAACATAATCCGGCATGTTCCATTCGGCTCCGCAGCCGCAGATCTCGTGCACGAAGCGCTGCAGGAGCTTCGCGCCCTGGCGCGTGTGCGTCACCTCGGGATGGAACTGCACGCCGTAGAAGCGCCGCGATTCATCGGCCATGCCGGCGATCGGGCACGACTCGGTCGAGGCCATGAGCTTGAAGCCGGGAGGCAGCTCGGAGACCTTGTCGCCGTGGCTCATCCACACGCGCAGCATGCCGTGGCCTT
>Ga0209157_1000443_pt1 | contig 35609 bp, 33 predicted proteins | sample GraSoiAngelo_135_FD_185892 | JGI IMG/M metagenome (GOLD analysis project Ga0209157, IMG submission 185892) | Grasslands soil microbial communities from the Angelo Coastal Reserve, California, USA - 14_0929_05_40cm (SPAdes) (version 2) | ecosystem: Environmental > Terrestrial > Soil > Grasslands ...
GGGGTCGCTGAAGTGCTCGAATCCGTCGATGGTCAGAATCGCGTCCGCCCGCCCGTCGCTCCGCGATGCGAACAGACAGCGGTCAGCGACGGCGCTGTCGTCGGCTGCACGCCGGGCGACGCGCAAAACACTCTCTCGGATGTCGATGCCGATCACGCGCCGCGCCCCGTGCTGTGCGATCTCAATCGCCTCCTGCCCCGTGCCGCAGCCGAAGTCGATGACGACCTTGCCAGCCAGCTCCTGCCAGAGATGCGGCCCAAAAATGGCCTCGACCTTGCTCTGCGAGCGATAGACCCGCCCGTCACATCGCCCGGAATTGCCCTCTCTCCCAACCCAGCGCAGGAGGTGGTAGCCCAAGCGACCGCCGATCACTCCCATGCCGTATTCACGCTCCGGCCGCCACGTGCCTGGGTCCCAGCGGGTGCTTCCCCCTGCCGCATCAGGCCCTGGTACAAGCGCACCCAATCTGCCGCGACCACCTCGGGCGCGTACCGGCGGCATTCCTCCCGGGCACGGCGGGTCATTCGGTAGGCGCCGACCGGATCGTCCAGCAAGCGAAGGGCGGCGGCGGCCAGGGCTTCGTGATCTCCACGCGGGACCATCAAACCGGTGTCGTCGTGCCGCACGATGTGGGGAATGCCCCCCGCGTCGGTCGTGACGACGGGCAACCCCGACGCAAAAGCCTCAAGGATGGATGCGGGCATGTTGTCGACGTCTGGAGCGTTGAGATAAACGTCCGCCGTGTCGTACAGGGCGGGCATCCGCGCCGGCGTCACACGACCGACGAACTCGACGTTGTGTAGACCCAACTCGCTCGCGAGACGCAGTAATGCACCGCGCTGGCTCCCGTCCCCAGCAACGATCAAGCGGGCCTCTGGACGGCGCCGCTGAATTCGCGCGAAAGCGCGCAGCACGCACGCGACGTTGTAGTGAACCTCGAGATTCCGGTTCGACAGGAAGATGGGACGCAGCGATTTCCGCTCTCGGAACGCAAACTGCTGTAAGTCGACGATGTTGCCGACAACACGGGCGCCTAAGCCCACGCGACTAAAAACCTCGACGAGGTAACCGGACGGTACGACGAGGACGTCGGCGCGTCGAAGGATGGCCAAGACACTGCGTCCCCAGCGCCGCAGGTGATCCTCCGCCTCACCACTCCGATAGTTCAGGACGACTCGCTTGCCATACCATCTTCCCACCAGGAGCGCTGGCGTCGGGGCAAGCAGGAAGGAGAAATACGACGCCGAAAACACGTGCACGATGTCGTAGTTCGCCAGGCGCGTGATCAGCGTCCAAGCATAGCGGACCGAGGTCACCACCGTCCGGAGATAGCGAACCCGCTGTAGCAGCCTGAACACCCCGGGCAGCCTGGGGTTGATCGGAAGGACGTCGACCGCGACCGAGGGCACGTCCTGCAGGCTGCGAAACAGCCTCGACGCTTGGACGGCTTGGCCGCCGAGAATGTCTAGTGACGGCGCGACCAGACACACCCGGATGGAGCCACGAATCGCCATCCCCAACCTCAGCCCTTTTCACTCACATCGGCAGACACGTACGCGAGCGTCTTGGACCCGTCAGCCAGCCATGTCCAGGTGCGTCGCAAGCCCTCCTCCAACGAGATGCGTGCGCGATAGCCAAGCAACCGTTCAGCTCGATCGAGACTCGCCAGCGAGTCGCGCACGTCACCCGACCTGGAGGGATGTTGGCGGTGCTGGAGCTCACAACCCGTAACGCTGCTGATGAGCCCGACGAGCCCGAGCAGGGACGTCCTGGCCCCCGCGCCCACGTTGACCGGCCAGCCGTTCACGATCTCGCCCGGCGCCGAGGCAGCCAGGATGTTCGCGTCGACCACGTTATCGACATAGGTGAAGTCGCGCGTCTGCTGACCGTCCCCGTACAGCGTGGCAGGACGCCCCTCGAGCGCCGCTTGCAAGAAGTTGGGGATAACCGCCGCATACGCGGAATGAGGACTCTGCCGTGGCCCGAACACATTGAAGTACCGCAGCGCGACCCCCGCGACACGGCCGGCCCGAGCGAAGGCAAGTACGTACTGCTCACCCGCCAGCTTGGACGCGGCGTAGGGCGAACGCGGCAGGGGCTCGGCGGTTTCCACCTTGGGCAAAACAGGAGTGTCGCCGTAGACGGAACTGGAACTCGAATAGACGATGCGCGCGACCCGTGCCTCGAGGCACGCCTCGAGCAGTCTCATAGTCGCATTGACGTTTGCCGCGTGTGACGCCCAGGGATCCATCAGAGATCGCGGCACGCTGGGCAATGCCGCTACGTGAAAGACGACGTTGATCCCGGCAGTTGCGCGGCGGCACACTTCAGGCTCACACAGATCACCCTGGAAGAACTCGATTTCGCTGAGCGAGCCCGCGAGATTGGCTTCATCCCCGGTACTGAGGTTGTCGACCACGCGCACGTGGTGCCCGAGCGCAATAAGCCGCTCGACGAGATGCGAGCCGATGAAGCCAGCACCTCCCGTGACCAAGCATCTTGATCCCTGCGCTGCCAACATGGGCGTTCTCGGCAAGGGGGACGTTGAACGCGATCTCGCGCGAACGACCTGACCGGCGGTTGCAAGGATGGCGCCGTAACTCGCGCAAAATCCCCGCCACGTCTGTTGACGTAAGTCATAGTTGTGTAAAGAGATGGATCGCTGTCACCAGCACAGCGGGCGAGCTAGGCCGCCGACGGAGTGTAGTAGCGCTGTAACAAAAGAGCCTTCACCTCACCGGCTTTCGAGCAGCGACGGCAAAGACTTCGCCGAGCTGACGATCATCGTCCGCGTATCCGGGACCACGACTTCGGACCTCAAACCGCACATCCGAAAAACCCGCAGATAACAGGGCTCGGGCGATGCCTCCAATCGTCTGCAACGACTCAATCCGGCGGCGGTTCAACGGATAGCGGAATTGCCTCCCCCAGTTCTCCAGCGTCCACCCGTTCAAGATCGCGTAGCTCTGGTGCACGACATCCTTGAGCCGCCCGGTCTTCAGGGCACGCAGAATTCTCATCGCCGCCATTCTGAGGGGATGCAGCGTCGTCCAGACTTGCCCCCCTTCACGGAGCACCCGGTGGATGTCCCGCAAGGCGACAGGAATGTTCATATACGGGAGGGCGACCTTCGAGATCACGAGATCGAAGGCGCCGGCTCGGAAAGGAAGGGCATGCCCGTCCCCAACCGCGTAGCGGACGTCGGCGATCATCCGGTGCGCAGCTTTGATCTCGTCGGCAGCAACGTCTAAGCCGACTCGGAGGGCGCGGTCGGGCAGCGCTAGCTTGGAGAGCGTGTCATTCATGCCGCAGCCGAGATCGAGCACCCGCCGATACTCCGAATCTAGGACCGGGAGGATCATAGGAGCGGTCGCGGCCAGCAGAGCCCCTGCCCGGTATGGTCGCCGGGCGCGCGTAGCCTCGCTAATCTGTTGTGGCATCTCGCGCCTCGCGCTTCAGGCGTTCCCACCACTCCATCCGCTCCTTCACGGCCTTTTCGTAGCCGAACTCGCTGGGTTGGTACCACGATGCTCCTCGCAAACGCTCCGGCAAATACTCCTGCGGCAGATATGCGCTTTCCGAATCAAACGCGTACTTGTATCCCTTGCCATAGCCGAGCTCCTTCATCAGTCCCGTTGGCGCGTTGCGAATGTGCAGCGGCACCGGCTCGGCGGGGTGCGCCTCGGCCGCCGCCTGCGCTTCTCCGAACGCGACATACGCGCGATTCGACTTAGGCGCCGTCGCGAGATAGATCGTCGCTTCGGCAAGCGCCAGCTCGCCTTCAGGACTACCGAGGAAGTGATAACCGTCTTTGGCGGCCAGCGCGACCGTCAACCCGCGCGGATCCGCCAGACCAATATCTTCGATCGACATCCGTACCAGCCGTCGCGCGATGTAGAGCGGATCTTCGCCGCCGGCCAGCATGCGGGCCAGCCAGTACAAGGCTCCATCGACATCTGATCCGCGCACCGCCTTGTGCAGCGCCGAGATCAAGTTGAAGTGCTGCTCGCCGCCTTTGTCGTAAACCGGGAGCGGCTTCTCGAGGACCTGTCGCACAACATCAGGGGACGCGGGACGGGGGACGGGGGACGCGTGTATGTGCTTGAGCACCGCTTCAAGAGTATTCAATGCACGGCGCGCGTCACCTTGCGCGTGTGTGACGAGCAGCGTGACTGCCTCGTCGGTCAGTACCCGTCCCTCGTCCCCCTTCCCGCTTCCCGCGAGAGCCCGCTCGATCACCGTCCGGATATGCTCATCAGTCAGCGGCTCGAGGACAAAGACGCGGCAGCGCGACAAGAGCGCGCTGGTCAACTCGAAACTCGGGTTCTCCGTGGTCGCGCCGATGAGCGTGATGATGCCGTTCTCAACCCACGGCAGAAACGCGTCCTGCTGCGCCTTGTTGAAGCGGTGGATCTCGTCGCAGAAGAGAATCGTGCCTTGCCCCTGATACTTGAGTCGCTCTTCCGCTTCCTTGATGATTTCTCGGACGCGACCCACGCCCTCGGTGACGGCGGAGAACGGCTCGAAATGGCGGTCGGTGTAATTGGCGATGATCCTAGCGAGCGTGGTCTTGCCAGAGCCGGGCGGTCCCCAGAAGATGCACGAGCCGACGTCGCCGCGGCGGATCAGGTCGCCGAGGGCTTTGCCAGGACCCAGGAGATGCTCTTGACCAAGGAACTGATCGAGCGTCTTCGGCCGCATCCGAGCGGCCAAGGGCTCGGTCGATCCCTGGAATAACGTCGGTTCAGTCACGACATCCCACCGTCGGCGTCTTCGTCATGAAAGATACCAGGAGGCGACGCGACGAGCATTCAGCCAGCCGCCGATCAACCAGCCGAGCGCCACACCGATGATGTCGCCGCGAGTTCCAACAGACAGTCCGCTCACCACCGCAACCACCGCCGTGCCGCCGAGCAAACCGATCACGTAAAACAGTGCCGCAACCGGGAGATTTCGGGGCCACGCGATCTGGAGCCACATGGCAACTGGAGCACCCCAGAGCGCGAGCCAAAGGACCGACCCAAGCACATCCCATGCACCGCCGCGCCAACTCCAGCTCAGCGGCACCAACAGCCGCCAGCCGAGCGACGGCGCGAGCTGAAGCGTCGCCTGACGCGTCTCCTGGTCCCACCGCACCGTGATTGTGCGCGCATCGCGTGCGGCCCGGCCGGTAATAACCGTGATTCCTGGTTGGAGACGGCAAGATGTGGGGACCACTACACCCGCCGCCCGCAGACCGACGCGCTCCCCTCGCACCCGAACGCGGAACTTGATGACGCAGCCGTACCGTTCGAACCCAGCCACGTGGGTCCCTTCCCCGTGCGCTATGGCGGCGATCTGCGCACGCCCAGCGGACGGGCCAAGATCGCGTGCCGCGACGTAGAGAGTCACAGTGTCGGCGACGAGCGCCGCACGGAGGGCATCGGTGTTGGGAACGGGGCCGTCCGCTATGACCGCGCCCTGAACCATGAAGTCCGTCACGACACCGGTCAGTGGCTTGGTAGCGCTGAATACGTGAGCCCATTGACCCCAATACTCCGCGGTCGCTGGGATGTCGCGCTGCAGAGCCCACGCCGTCAGCGCCGCCTGCACGGCCCACGCCAGCAGTCCGGCCGCCACGAACCACCGCGCCCCGATGCTCGATACGGCCAGCGCGCGTGGAATCTGGGGGACGGCCCACGCCGCAATCACGGCGCCGGACGAATTGGCCACGACGTCGAGCAGGCTGGCGTCACGCCCCAGAGGAAGGAGTAGCTGCAGTAACTCGATGCCGCCAGATAACGCGAGAACGCCCGCCGTAATGGGTCCCAGGCGCCAGCCGCGCAGGCGCAGTCCCACGCCGACGGGGACGAGCAGTCCGAGGTTGAAAATGAAGTCGCGCAGGTTGACCCTGGGACCCGGCACGAGTCCCGTGGCAGGCGCGCTCACGGGTGTGAGTGTCAGGGCGAGCGCGGCCGCCGTCCCGACGATCACGAGCCATGTCCCAGCGGCCGCGCCGCGCCGCTGAGGGGCTTTCCCGTCCTGGATCAGCGTCGTGGCAGAGCCCGTGCGGATCGGGAGAGGCCCGGAACCTCCCTCACGACACCCCCTCGATCAACGTCTTCGTCAGGAAGAATACGAGGGCACCTGCGAAAAATGCCGCCGGGAGCTGCCAGCCTCGCTTGCCTTGGAATTCCGGGACGAGATTCGATGCCGCCACATAGATCGTGACGCCCGCAGAGACGGCCAAACCGTGTTGCACCAGAAAGCCGACCTCCTCCGTCAGCAGGACGCCCAGCAACGTGGCGACGCCCAGGAGAGTAGCAGCGCCGACCGCCCGCCCGCCGGTTCTGCCTCCTGCGAGCATCAAGCTCGAGATTGTGACCCCTTCCGGGAGCTTGTGCAGGAAGATCGCCACGAAGACCATGATCCCGAGCTCGGCGCGGACGAGGAACGCGCTCGCAATCGCGACGCCGTCGAAGAAGGTGTGGAGCAAGAGCCCGACCAGCGCCGATGTCCCGGCGACCGAGCTGACCGGGTGGGTCTCCTCGCCGAAATGAAAGTGTGGCGTCACCGTGTGCTGGGTGAGATGGACGGCGAGATAGCCCGCCAACACCAGCGCCGGCGCCGCGGCGCCGCTTCGCGACAGTGCCGCAGGCAGCAATTCGACGATGGCCACGGACAGCATGAAGCCCGCGCCGAAGGCGACGAGCAGCTCGATGACGCGCAGCTCGCGGACGGCGCGCCGTGTGACCGCCAACGCGCCAAGGACGTTTCCGGCGGCCGCCACAAGCGCGTAGAGCAGTGCTTTAGACACGCGAGAGCAAATACTCCTTCGTGTTGCGCGTGGGGTCTTCCAACACTTCCTCGAGCAAACGGGCGAGCGTCTCACCCACGTCGGGGCCCGGCCGCACACCCGCAGCGATCAAGTCATCCCCTCTCACCGCGAGGTCCTTGAGGGTGAGGGGAGGATTCTTGGCACGGATCGCGGCGACTGCGCGGGGGAGCGGGGAGCTGGGGGCGGGGAGCAGAGCTAACAGATCATCCGCATACTCGCCGGTCGCCGCAAGCCAATGTCGTATGGCGACGGCGTTCTTCGCATCCGGATACCTCTCCCTCCACTGTCCAATGGCGCGACCCCGTTCGATATCCTTGTTCGAGCATTTCAGGCGCGTGAGCAGAGATGCGGGATCTTTCGCTAGATAGGCCGTTACGAGCACGGGATCGCGAGGCAGTTTGTCCACCGCTCCCAGCTCCCCGCTCCCTGCTCCAATCTCGGGTAGCCAGATCCGCGCGGCTCCCACGTCGCGCCAGAGCGTGACGAGCTTGGACAGCTTCTTCGCCGTCTGGATTCCCTTGAACCACTCGTCGCGCACCCGCTCGGCGGAGAGTTGCGCTAACCCCTGCGCATTCGCTTTCGCGGCTTCCAACGTGCGGGCATGGATCCGGAACTCGAATCGCGCGCTGAACCGCAGCGCGCGCAAGATCCGCAAATAGTCCTCCTGAAACCGCCAGTTCGGGTCGCCGACGGACCGGATCAGCTTCTTTGCGAGATCCTGCTCGCCCTGAAACGGGTCGCGCCACTCATGCCGGAGCGGGTGATACGCAATCGCATTGATCGTAAAATCGCGGCGCGCCAGGTCATCCATCAGTGAGACGCCGAACTCGACGACGGCATGGCGACCGTCGGTGCGAATGTCCCGGCGAAACGTCGTGACTTCATGGGGCTGGTTGTTCGCGTCCAGGACCGCGACGGTCCCGTGCTCGATGCCCACCGGGACGGTCCGCTTGAACAGCTTCTGAACGGCCGGCGGAGGCGCAGCCGTGGTCAGGTCGAAATCGTTGTGGGGGACGCCCAGCAAGACATCACGGATCGCCCCGCCGACACACCAGGTCTCGTAACCCGCATCCTCGAGCTTTCGGGCAATGCGCAGCACGTCGCCGGGGATCTCGAGCTGAGGCGGAAATGCCATGGGTATCAACTCTCGAGAATCACGGCGGCAGCCGCCATCCCGGGCTCGTGTGAGAGCGTCACGTGCACCTGGCGCACCCCGCGATCGCGCGCGCGCTCGGCCGCCTTCCCCGTCAGATGGATCGCCGGCGCCCCTCCCTCACGCTCGACGACCTCCACCTGGAGCGGTGACAGCCCCTGACTCCACCCGGTACCGAGAGCCTTGAGACACGCCTCCTTTGCCGCAAATCGCGCAGCCAGCGCCTGCTCGCGATCGGCGCGAGCGGCGCAGGCGCCCTGCTCGGCCGGTGTAAACACCCGCTTCTCAAAGTGATCGTTTTGGTCGCTCAGCAAGCGTCGCAGCCGCGCCGTTTCAACGATGTCCAACCCGATCCCCACAATCATTCGGTCACCCGCTCACCCGCACAGGACACTGCCCCCATTCACGTTCAGGACCTCCCCGGTGATGTGCCGTGCAAGACTGGAACAGAGGAAGACAATCGGGCCGGCAACGTCGTCGGCGCTCGCCACGCGCCGCAGCGGAATCGTCTGCTCGATCCGTGCGCGACCGCCGCCCGCATACGGTTTCGCCGACATCTCGGTGTCCACCCATCCAGGAGCGACGCAGTTCACCGTGATCTTGGGGGCAAGTTCCACCGCGAGGGACTTCGTGATCGAGATGACGGCGCCTTTGGTCGCGGCGTAGTCGGTATGAAACGCCTCCCCGCGCTGACCCGCGGTGGATGCCACGAGCACGATGGTGGCGCCACCCGAAAGATGGGGGATCGCGGCCCGGCAGACGTACATCACGGCATCGAGGTTCGCGCGACGCGTGGACTCCCATTGCTCGTCCGTCATCTTGGCAACAGGCACATCATCGGGAGGCCAAACGCCGTGATTGACGACGAGCAGATCCAGGCCACCGAGCGCGCGGAGCGCTTCCGCCACGGCCTTGTTCGCGCCCGTGGCCGTGCCGAGGTCGCCGCGCACCGCGGCGGTGATATGCGACTCCGCGGCGGGTTTGCGCGTGCGGTAGCCGACCGCCACTTTCGCCCCGGCGCGCGCCAGCAGCACCGCCGTCGCGCGTCCGATGCCCCTGCTGCCGCCCGTCACGAACGCGCGCTTGCCGGCGAGGTCGATCATCCCTTGAGCCGGTCCTCCAGCAGGTCGCAAATCACGTGCTCGATGGCGAGGTGCAGCTCTTGAATGCGTGCCGTGTCCGTGGCGGGCACAATCAGCGCAACGTCCGCGAGGTCTTTCAGCGCTCCTCCGGTTTTTCCCAACAGTGCCACCACACCCACCCCCCGAGCCTTGGCGGACTGCGCCGCGCGGATCACGTTGGGACTCTCCCCGGACGTCGAATGCAGGACGAGCAGATCGCCCGCTTCGGCCAGCGCCTCGACCTGGCGCGCGAACACCTCGTCGAAACCCATGTCATTGGCGCACGCCGTCAGCAGCGAGGTATCGGTGGTCAATGCGACGGCGCGCATCGCGGGCCGCTTCGTCTGATAGCGCACGACATACTCGGTCGCGATGTGCTGCGCATCAGCGGCACTGCCGCCGTTGCCGGCAAAGAACAGCGTACCGCCACCGCGCAACGTCGTCTCGTACCGTTCCGCGAGCGCCGCGATCGCATCCGCCTGTTCCGCGGCGACCCGGCCGGCGAGTTCTGCCAGGCCGCTCAAGCGTTCGCGAATTTTCGCGACGCTCACCGCACAGCCTCGACGAACGCCTCCAGCCGCCCTGCTTCGTCCATGGGCCCGGGCTCCTGCTCCAGCACCGTGCCGATCACCACGAAATCGGCGCCCGCCTGGCGCGCGGCGTGCGCCTGCGCCGGCGTGCGGATGCCGCCGCCGACAAACAGCGGCCGGCTTGGCACCGCCGCGCGGCAGGCGCGGATGACGTCCGTCGACACGGGCCGGTCAGCGCCGCTGCCCGCATCGAGATAGATCGCCTGCATACCGATCAGGCTGGCCGCGGTCGCGTGCGCGGCGGCGAGTTCGGGCTTGTCCGCGGGGAGCGGACGCGTCTGACTCACGGACTCGACGCTCGTCACGCGGCCACCGTCGATCAGGATATACGCCGTGGACAGGGTCGGCACGGGATGCTGCCGCAGGAACGGCACGGCGCGGACGTGCTCCTCAATGAGGTACTGGGGATTGCGCCCGGAAACGAGGGACAAGAACAGCACGAGATCGACCTGATCGGTAAGCTGCATCGCGGAGCCCGGAAACAGCGCGACGGGGACGCCGGGCGCGCTGTCCCGCAGGGCACGGGCGACCGCGTGCGTCTGGGCGGCGCCGTCAAACGACGACCCGATCAGCAACCCACGCACACCCGCCGCTTTTGCAGCCCGGCCGATGCGCGCGGCAGCCGCGCCATCGGTCCGCACGGGATCCACGAGAACGAGCAAGCCCTGACCATCAAGTCTCATCGATGGATTCCTCCTCCGCCTGGGCTTCGAAAGCGTACGTCGCAAACGCGTCGGCCGCGAGCAGATCGAGCGCCAGCTCCCGACCGCCTCCCCCCTCCCCCGCGGATCGTGCGGCGACCCCGGACAGCAGCTCATCGCCGAGCTGTGCCAGGTGGGCAGGCAGGCGGAGCGGCGTATCGTGCACTGCGTCACGCAACCGCCGCCGCAGCGCGTCGGGTGGTGTCGGCCGGCGCGCATCGAGCCAGGCCAGGGTCTCAGCGCGAGTCACTCTTCTTCCCTACGAGGTCCTTCAACAGCTCCACTAGCGTCGCATTCGAGGGAATCCGGCTGGGATCAGGAATGCTGCCCGAAGCAAAGTGTGGCCGTCCGCCGCCTCGTCCGCCAGTGTAGCTCGAAATCACGTTCTGAATCTCAGGCGCTTTCACTCGTGGAAGCAATGCGTCTGGGACACCGACATAGTTCGCCGTTGGCGCCCAAACGATGGTGACGCTGCTGGGATGCTGAGCGCGAAATCCATCCATCATCAACGCCATCTGATTGCGATCCTGGATATCGCTGTTGATCACTCGAATGGGGAACGCGTTGGGAATCTGCAGTTCCGTTGCCTTTTCCGCAGACGCCCCCTTTCGCAAGAGCTCTTCCAGTCTTTTTTCCAGCTTCTTTTGCTCCTCTAACATCGCTTCGATTCGCCGGCTCAGATGTTCCGGCTGCGTTTTGAGCATTCCCGCCGCCTCGGACAGCCGATTCTCCAACTCGAGCGCATGACGGTATGCCCCAGGACCGGTCAGCGCTTCGATGCGCCGCACGCCAGCGGCGGCGCCGGTCTCGTGTGTGAAGCGGAACAGCGCGATTTGCCCCGTTGAGGCGACGTGGGTGCCGCCGCACAGCTCGAGCGACACGCCGGGCACATCCACCACGCGCACGATGTCGCCGTACTTCTCGCCGAACAGCGCCATGGCTCCTGCGGCGACCGCGTCCTTGTACGCCATCTGTCGAGTTTCGATGGGCAGGTTTTCCCAGACGCGGGCATTCACCTCGGTCTCGATCGCCGCCAGCTGATCGCCCTTGATCGGGCCGTGATGACTGAAGTCAAACCGCAGCCGCTCGGGAGCCACGACGGAACCCGCCTGCCGCACGTGCGGGCCGAGGACTCTGCGCAGCGCCGCATGCACGAGGTGTGTCGCGGTGTGATTGCGTTCGATGTTGCGGCGTCGCGCCTCGTTGACCTGCGCGAGGGCGGGCGTCGGCTCAAAGGTCTCGCCGAACGTCCCAACCACGGCGCTCCGACTGTCCACCTTCTCGACGCCCTCAACGGTCAGCTCCCAACCCTCACCCTTCACGACACCGGTGTCGCTGACCTGCCCACCTGACTCGGCGTAGAAGGGGTTTTCCTCGAGGATGATCTCGAGCTGATCGCCGGTTTGCCGAAATGCGATGGGCTCGGTCTCAGCCTTCGTGGACTCGTAGCCGATCCACTTCTGCTTGCCCTTCTTCTTTATCACCACCCATTCGCCCTTGGCCGGCGCTTTCAGCTTCGCAGCAACCTGTCGCGCCGTTCTGGATCGGCGACGCTGTTCTGCCAGCGCGGTTTCAAAGCCTTCCACGTCCACCGTGTGGCCGTGCTCTGCCGCGATCATCTGGGTGAGATCGAGGGGGAACCCGTACGTATCGTACAGTTTGAACGCGTCCTCACCGGAAATGACCGGCTGATGGCGGAGCTCCTCCATGCGCGCGAGCCCGCCTTCGATCGTCTCGAGAAATCGCTCTTCCTCCGCGCGAGTCACGCGGTCGATGTGCGGCTCCTTGGAAATGAGCTCCGGATACACGTCTCCCATCGCCCCGGTGACGGCGCGCGTGAGAGGAGCGAGCGTCGGCTCCCGGCGGCCCAGCAGCCAGGCATGACGCACGGCGCGGCGGAGGATGCGTCGGAGCACATATCCGCGACCCTCGTTCGACGGATAGACGCCATCAGCGAGGAGGAAGGCGACGGCGCGCGCGTGGTCGGCCAACACGCGGTAGGGAGCGCCCGAGGGGCCCCGGTCGTAGGGCCGCCCGACGATCTCGACCACCTGCGCGATGATCGGCTGGAAGAGATCGGTGTCGAAATTCGAGGCGACATCCTGCATGACCGCCGAGATCCGTTCGAGGCCAGCCCCTGTGTCGACCGAAGGCGCGGGAAGCGGGATGCGGGATGCGTCGGGCTGCTGGTCATACTGCATGAACACCAAGTTCCAAATCTCGAGCAGCTTTCCTTCCTCGCTCAACGCAACGAACTCGTCGAGAGCAAGATCACGCATTCCGCCTCTTGCAACCCGCATCCCGCGGATATCGACGAGGATCTCTGAACAGGGACCGCACGGGCCCGTATCGCCCATCTGCCAGAAGTTGTCCTTGTCGCCGAGGCCAAAGATTCGGGCTTCCGCGATCCCCGTGACCTGCCGCCACAGCTTGCGCGCTTCATCGTCGGAATGGTGCACCGTCACATACAGGCGGTCGGGATCGATGCCGAGCCACTGGCTGCTCGTCACCCATTCCCAGGCGTATGCGATCGCTTCCTTCTTGAAGTAGTCACCGAAAGAGAAGTTGCCGAGCATCTCGAAGAAGGTGTGGTGGCGGGCGGTATGGCCGACCTGCTCCAGGTCGTTGTGCTTGCCCCCCGCCCGAACGCACTTCTGGCAGGTCACGGCGCGCGTATAGTCCCGGCGTTCCAAACCCTGAAACACGCGCTTGAACTGCACCATGCCGGCGTTCGTGAACAGCAGCGTGGGGTCGTCGGCGGGAACCAGGGAGGAGCTGGACACCTCCTGGTGCCGCTGGGCCTTGAAATACTCAATGAACGTGCGGCGGATGTCGGCTGACTTCATGGCTGTAAAATATAGTGTAACTAGGAGTTAAGTGATTCCACCACCTCCCGAATTGTGCCTCCGTTGAAACCGCGGCGAACGAGAAAGGCCACGAGCCTTCTCTTTTTCACAGCCGCTGGCAGCCCCGCGAGCTGCCTCGCCCGCTTCTCCGCGAGCGCGCGCACCGCCGCCCCGGGATCAACTCCCTCCGCCGCGAGCGACGTACGTACCGCCTCCTCGGCGATGCGTCGTTCCACTCCCTGTGCTAAGAGGTCGCGGATCAGTCGCGCGGCACCACGACCGCGCTGCGCTTTGGCCGCGGCGTAATCGAGCGCAAAGCGCGCGTCATCGAGCAGGCCGGCCGCCGTCAGGCGATCGAGCGCGCCATCGACGGCCGGCGGCGGATGTTGCTTCTGGACCAAGCGCCGCCGCAGGTCGAAGCGCGCGTGCGCGCGCCGCGCGAGCGCCCGCAACGCGGCGCGATGCGCGGCCTCCAGATCGGCGAGCTCTTGCAGGCGCGCAAGAACCGGAGGATTAATCTCCCGGCCGACGACGAGATCAAGCCCCGCGATCGCTACGGCCGGCAGGGACGCAAAACGCCCCCGATCCACTTCGACCAGCCGATAGTCCGGCCGCCGTGGATCGGGGGCGAGTCCCGTCAGAATCACTCTTCGCTCGCGGGCGTGTCCTCGTCGGCCGGCGCTGCCCCACCTGGTTCGGTATGCACGCCGAGGTGCTCCTTCACGCGAGTCTCGACTTCGGCCGACATCTCGGGGTGGTCCTTCAGATACAACTTGGCGTTCTCACGCCCTTGCCCGATCCGCTCCTTGCCGTACGAGTACCAGGCGCCTGACTTCTCGATGATGCCGGCCTCCGCCGCGATGTCCACCAGCAACGACTCGTGGCTAATCCCTTCGTCGAACATGATGTCGAACTCCGCCTGGCGGAACGGCGGCGCCACTTTGTTCTTCACGACTTTCACGCGCACGTGATTGCCGATGACCATCTCGCGCTCCTTCACCGGCCCGATGCGCCGCATGTCCAGCCGCACGGAGGCGTAGAATTTCAGCGCCCGGCCGCCGCTCGTCGTTTCGGGATTGCCGAACATGATCCCGATCTTCTCGCGCAGCTGATTGATGAAGATGACGGAGGTACGCGAGCGGTTGATCGCGCCGGCGAGCTTGCGGAGCGCCTGGCTCATGAGCCGCGCCTGTAGGCCAGGCAACGAGTCGCCCATTTCGCCTTCGATCTCGGCTTTGGGCACGAGCGCCGCGACCGAATCGACGACCACCACGTCTACCGCACCCGACCGCACGAGGATCTCGCAGATCTCGAGGCCCTGCTCGCCCGTGTCGGGCTGGGACACGAGCAGGTTCTCGATGTCCACACCCAACTTCTTGGCGTACTCGACGTCGAGCGCATGCTCGGCGTCGATGTAGGCGGCGGCGCCTCCCTCCCGCTGTGCGTGCGCCACGACGTGCAACGCGAGCGTCGTCTTGCCGCTCGACTCGGGGCCGAAGATCTCCGTCACCCGGCCGCGCGGGATTCCGCCAATGCCGATCGCCGCGTCGAGGTTGATCGCGCCCGTCGAGATCGCTCCCACGCGCACCTGCGGCGTATCGGCGCCCATCCGCATGATGGAGCCCTTGCCGCAGGTCTTCTCGATCTGCGTGATCGCCAGGTTCAGTGCCTTGCGGCGGTCGTCCGTGAGGGAGGGGGAGGATTTGGCCGGCTGCTGTTCTGCCATGGTTGACCTCGACATTGGTGGCGAGCCTCCTCGTATGTGGAGACCCGAATATATACCGAAAGTACTGTCACCGCCATCCGGGACGGAAGGCGTCCTCCAGATGCTCTAACTTATTGTCAATAATGCCAATACAGTCAAACCGATACACGTCGCCGCGTTGGCCGTGGCGGTCCATCCAGACGCGCGCCGCTTTCACAATTTCTCGCCGCTTGGCGCCCGTCACGGCTTCGAACGGACTGCCGAATGCCGTGCCTCGGCGCGTCTTCACTTCGCAGAAGGCGACCAGGTATCCGCGGCGCGCGATAAGGTCCAGCTCGATCCGTCCGACGCGAAAGCGGTGCGCGACGATTTCCCAACCGCGGGCCTGCAAGTAACGAATCGCCTGTTCCTCACCGGCCAGACCTCGCTGATGACGAGGATCGCTCCAATGGCCCGGGTCGCTGTGAATGCCGCTCGACACGGCCCGAACATAGCCAGGCTTCGCCAGTGTGGAATAACCACAAATATGCGTGGTGGAGCATTATCGCTTGCACCACTATGCGCTGGAGCTCGCACTCTCCGGGCCCGTGAGTTCGTCCAGCTCTTCCAGACCAAGCAGCACATCTCGCGGTTTGGACCCGTTTGCCGGGCCAAGAATCCCGGCGAGTTCCAATTGATCGATGATGCGCGCAGCCCGCCCGTACCCGATACTCATCCGTCGCTGCAGCAGTGACGTCGAACCGAGCTGGTTCTGGATGCAAACCTCCGCGGCCTGCCGAAACAGCGGATCTCGTTCCCCGGCGTCCCCCTCCCCCGTCCCCCGTCCCTCCTCCGCTTCCTTCTCGGCTTTCTCGAGCGCCGTCACCTGTTCGTCGATGGAGGACCCCGGTGCGGGGGCCGCCGCCGGCGCGTGCTGCCGGTACCACTCCATCAATCGCTCGGTCTCGTCCGTCGAGATGAACGCGCCCTGCACGCGCAGCGGCTCGCTCTTTCCGGGCGGCAGAAACAGCATGTCCCCATTGCCGAGCAGCGTTTCCGCGCCGTTCTGATCGAGGATCGTCCGGCTGTCGACCTTCGCCGACACGCGAAACGCGATCCGGCAGGGGAAATTTGCCTTGATCAATCCCGTAATGACGTTCACCGACGGACGCTGCGTCGCGAGCATCAAATGAATGCCGATCGCGCGCGCCTTCTGCGCCAGCACCGCGAGCGGCGTCTCGATCTCGCCCTGGACGGTCAGCATCAAGTCCGCCAGCTCGTCGACGATCAGCACGATGTACGGCACGATGCCGCCGGTATAGACGGCATCGAACGGCAGCTCCTTCTGAATCCCTGCTTGCGTCGCCAGCGTTTCGCGAGGCCCTTTGAGCGGCGCTTTGACCTCGACCTTCTTGTTGAAGTCCGTGATGTTGCGCGCGTGATTCGCATGCAGCAGCCGGTAGCGCCGCTCCATTTCCCACACGGCCCACTTCAACACGTTCGCAGCTTTGTGGTGGCTCGTGACCACGGGCAAACCGAGGTGCGGGAGCGCGCTGTACATCGACAGCTCGACCATCTTGGGGTCGATCATCAGCAGCTTGAGCTTGTCGGGTCCGTGCGCGTACACCAGGCTCGTGATGATCGCGTTGATGCACACCGACTTTCCCGACCCCGTCGCGCCGGCGATGAGCAGGTGCGGCATCTTTGTGAGATCATCGACGACCTCGTCGCCTTCGAGGTTGCGGCCGAGGACGACGGGGAGCACCCGCGCCGCTCGACGGAACTCCGCGCTGTCGATCAAATCGCGGACGTGCACCAGCCGCGGCGTCGGATTGGGCACCTCGATCCCGATGGCGGCTTTTCCCGGAATCGGGGCGACGATGCGTAACGACTGCGCACGCATCGCGAGCGCGAGATCGTCGGCCAGCGATGACACGCGTCCCACCTTCACGCCCCGCCCCGGCTCGAGCTCGAACCGCGTGACGACCGGGCCGACGGTCTTGTTGATGATCCGCGCGCCGACGCGGAACGTCTCGAGCGTCGTTACGAGCCGCCGGCCCATTTCTTCGATCTGGACAGCGTCGACATCCTCTACCGCACCCGGCCCTTCATTCAACAATTCGATAGGCGGGATTAACGAACCGGGTGGCGGAGGGGGGGCCGGCTTCGTGGGCAGTGTGGGCTTGGGCTTCCGAACCTGGGGGACGCGGGACGGGGGAGGAGGGACGGGTGACTCCGCATCCTCGACGATTCCGCGCTTTGGAGAACGGATGGGCTTCTGCCCGTCCCTCGTCTCCCGTCCCGCCTCCCGCTGTCTCAACAGCATGAGCGGATGCCAGCCAACCGTCAGAATTCCAAGGGCGGACAGTGCGAAGAGGCCAGCCAGCACCGCCCCCGCCGTCCCAATCGCCCCTTGCACGCCGTTCGCGAGAAACCCGGGAAAGAGACCAACCAGCCGTTCGGTGCGCGTCCAATGGGCGTAGTCGGGAGGGAACGTGGGACCGATGGCGACCGCGACGCCGTAGGGAATCAGGAGGACAAGGCCGGCGCCGAGCACGGCCGCGCGTCCCCACGAGAGGGCGCCGAGCCGCTCGAACGCCGCGAGCGCCCAACCGACGCCGAGGATCGGCACCACGATCGCGCCGACGCCAAACACCTGCCACAGCGCATTGCCGATCGCTCGTCCCCAGTTTCCCGTCAACGTAACCGGTAACAGCGTCAGCCCGACGAAGAATCCGACCAGCAGCGCCGCGATGCCGATGAGCTCTCGCCGAGCCTTGGGATTCATGCCGCGATGCGTCGATCCGCGTAGACGGGGACGATCGAGAGCCGGTCGGGATTGGCGCAGAACTTCACGTCATCCCCGAAGCCCGCCTCGCCGAGCATGCGCGCCGCATCACTCGCGCCGAGCGCGTCCTGCCAGCCGCCCAGCGCCGCGAGGTCGAGCGAGACCTGTGCGGCGTCGTTGAGGGTGAGCTTTTTCGGCGGCACGCCCTTCTTCACCGCCTTGATCAGGCGGCCGGCGGTATAGGCATCCTCCAGGGCGAACTGTTTTTCTCGGCCGGCGCAGACGACGACGAGATCCCCGCGCTCGTTGAACAGGTGCCGCGCGCGCTCGGCCACGGCGCTGAAGTTCAGCGCGGCGGCGACCAGCACGGGATCGCCGCCCTGCGCGGCGAGCAGCGCCGGCGTGCCGTTGGTGGTGGCGAGAAAGAGCGTCTTGCCGGCGACGGCCTCCTTCGTCATCTCCCGCGGCGAGTTGCCGAGGTTGAATCCTTCGATCTTCTGCAACCGGCGCTCCCCCGCGAGCACGATCCCGTTCTTCTCGAGATTCGCCGTGAGCCGGACGACTTCTTCCGAGCTGGCGGCCGGGACGATCGCCTTCGCGCCCGCGGCGAGGGCGGTCACGATCGTGCTGGTGGCGCGCAGCACATCAATGACGACAACCGCTCGGCCGGTCAGTTCCCCCGCAGTGAGGCCGAGTGGTGTGAAGTAAACGTCGATCTTCATGCCGGATCTTTGAGGAGGTGCGGCTCGCGCTCGAGGAATTTCGTATCGACCGTGCCCGCAACAAAGTCCGGGTGGCGCATGACCCGGCCCAGGAACGGAATCGTGGTCGTCACGCCTTCAATGATAAAAGAATCGAGTGCCTGGCGCATGCGGGCGAGCGCCTCGGTCCGCGTGTTGCCGTGCACGATGACCTTGGCGAGCAGGGAATCGTAGTACGGCGGCACCGTGTAGCCGGCATAGATGTGCGTGTCGACTCGCACGCCCGGACCGCCCGGCGGATGGTACGCCGTGATCAGGCCCGGTGACGGCTGAAAATTGCGACTCGGGTCCTCGGCGTTCACCCGGCACTCGATGGCATGCCCGCGCAGCCGATGCCCGTTCATCACGAACGACAGCGGCGCGCCCGCCGCGACCGCGATCTGCTCCTTCACGAGGTCGAAGTTGGTGCACATCTCCGTCACCGGATGCTCGACCTGAATGCGCGTATTCATCTCCATAAAATAGAAGGAGCCGTCGGAGTCGAGCAGAAACTCGATCGTCCCTGCCCCGACGTAGCCGATGGCTTCGGCGAGCTTTACCGCCGAGTCGCCGATGTCCTGGCGCAGGGTCTGATCGACGACCGGCGACGGCGCCTCCTCGACCAGTTTCTGGTGGCGGCGCTGGACCGAGCAGTCACGCTCGCACAGATGCATCACCTTGCCGTGCGTGTCGCCCATGATCTGGATTTCGATGTGACGCGGGCGCGCCAGATATTTTTCGATGTACACCTCGCCGGAACCGAAGGCGGCGAGCGCTTCTTGCTTGGCGAGCGTGAAGGCCTGCGCGAATTGCTCGGCGTCGTTCGCCACGCGCATCCCTTTCCCGCCGCCGCCCGCGGCCGCCTTGATGATCACCGGAAAGCCAATCTTGCCCGCGATCTCCTGGCCGTCTTCCGGCGACTCGACCGGGCCCGGCGAGCCAGGCACCGTCGGCACGCCGTGCTCTTTCGCCAACTTGCGCGCCGCCGCCTTGTCGCCCATTTGACGGATCTGGTCGGGAGTGGGGCCGATGAACTGGATGTTCGAGGCCGCGACCTTTTCGGCGAATTCGGCGTTCTCGGCCAGAAAGCCGTACCCGGGATGGATGGCGTCGGCGCCGGTGATTTCGGCGGCCGCAATGAGGCGCGGGATATTGAGATAGCTGTCACGGCCGGGCGCGCGGCCGATGCAGACGTCGTCGTCGGCGAACCGGACGTGCAGCGACTCGCGGTCCGCTTCCGAGTACACCGCCACCGTCTCGACGCCCAGCTCCTTACACGCGCGGATCACCCGCAGGGCGATCTCCCCGCGGTTGGCGATCAGCACTTTCTTGAACATTAGGGCGTAAGCTCGATCCCGGCCCTGTCGGCCCCGCCGAGCCGGTTCCCTGACGAATCGACACCCGAGACCTTCAGGGCAAACTCGCTCGGGTTCGTCGCGTAGAAGATCGCGCTCTCGTAGCTGATCACGCCTTGGTTGTACCAATGGAACAGCGACTGGTCGAAGCTCTGCATCCCGTACTGCACGGAGCCTTCGGCGATGAGGTCGGGAATGTTGAGCTGCTTGGAGAGATCGCGGATGTTGTCGGCCACCGCCGCCGTGTTGATCAGGACTTCGGCCGCCGGCACACGGCCGCGGCCGTCCTTGCGCGGCACGAGCCGCAGCGAGATGATCGCCTGGAGCGCGGTGGAGAGCAGGTGCCGGATTTCTTCGTGCTGGTGCGGTGGGAAGAACGAGATCACGCGGTTGATCGTCTGCGTCGTGTCCGTCGTGTGTAGCGTCGAGAAGACCATGTGGCCGGTATCGGCGGCCTTCAGCGCGGTATCCAGTGTCTCCATGTCGCGGATCTCGCCGATCAGGATGAGATCTGGATCCTGCCGCAGCACGTGCCGCAGCGCCGAGTTGAACGACAGCGTGTCGTTCCCCACTTCGCGCTGCGAGATGTTCGCGTGCTGGTCGCGATGCAGGAACTCGATCGGGTCCTCGATCGTGATGACGTTCACGCGGCGGTTCGTGTTCACGTGATTGATCATCGCGGCGAGCGCCGTCGATTTTCCGGAGCCCGTCACGCCGGTGACCAACACCAGCCCCCGGGGCTTGAGCGCGATTTCTTCCAGGACGGGGGGCAGATTCAGCTCGCGGATCTGCTTGACTTCGTAGGGGATGGCCCGGAACGCGAACGCCACCGTCCCGCGCTGCTGGTAGACGTTCGTCCGGAACCGGCCGACGCCGGGCACGCCGATGGCGAAGTCGGCCTCTTTGTGCTCGGCGAACTCCTTGACCTGACGCGGCGTCATGATCTGCTCGGCCAGCGATTTCAGCTCCTCCGGCTTGAGCGGCGCCGTCTCGAGCGCCACCAAATCGCCGTTCACGCGGATCGTCGCGGGCCGGCCAACCTTGAGCAGCAGGTCCGAGCCGTTGCGCTGCACCATCTGCGTGATTGCTTGTTTGAAGTTGAATGCCGGCAGATTGCTGTGTGTCGCCTCACCCATGCGGATCCACCCGGAAAAGGACCTGGCCGAACTCCACCGGCTGCGCGTTTTGCGCGGCGACTTCTCGAATCACGCCCGCGACCTCGGACTCGATCTCGTTCATGATCTTCATCGCCTCGATGATGCACACCACCTGCCCCACGTTCACACGGCTGCCCACTTTGACATAGGGCTGCGCGGCAGGCTCGGGCGACTGATAGAACGTCCCCACCATCGGGGACTTGATCTCCAGCAGCTGCGGTCCTGCAGCGGGCGCCGGCGCTGCCTGGGGGGCCACAGGAGACGCGACGGCGCCGGCCGGCACTGCAGGCGGTTGTGCGACAACGACATGGCTGCCCCCCGCCCCTACCGCGTTACCATGGCCGGCTTTCGACACCCGGACCGACGACCATGCACCGAACAGACCGCGCCGGATCTCGATCGCCCCCACTTCGGGAGCCTCCTTCAGGATCTGCACGATCTGCGCAATGATGTCGAGCTTCATACCGTGAAGATACCCCCCCCGAGGCCCTACACCAGTTCCACAAGATCCGTGCAGCCGTCGGTCAGCAACACCGGGCCATCTGACGACAGATAGACGTCATCCTCGATGCGGACGCCGCCCTGCCCCGCCACATAGACGCCCGGCTCGATCGTCACGACCGCACCCTCGGGCAGTGGATCCGCGACCGTGCGCGCGAGTCGCGGCGCTTCGTGCACTTCGAGGCCGAGACCGTGACCCGTGGAATGCCCGAACGCCGCACCCAGGCCACGCGCTGCGATCGGATCGCGCGCCAGGGCGTCGGCTTCCTTTCCCGTCATCCCGGCGCGCACCCCTTCGCGCGCACGTCGCTGGGCGTCCTGCACGACCGCATACAAGGCGCGTTGCCTGTCGTCGGCGCGCGCCCCGACGACCACCGTGCGCGTCAGGTCGGCGCAGTAGCCGTCCACGACCGCGCCGAAGTCCAGGAGCAGCCATTCTCCGGTCCCCACCGTGCGACGGCTCGTCTGCGCGTGCGGCAGCGCGCTGCGTGGTCCGCTCGCCACCATCGTCGCGAACGGATGTCCTTCGCTGCCATGGCGCCGCAGCGCACCCTCCAGCAGTCCGGCGATTTCGAGCTCCGCTTGTCCTGGCCGAACTTGCTCGAGCGTGTCCCGCAACGCAGTGGTCGCGAGTGCCGCGGCGGCCCGAATCGCGGCGACTTCACCCGGGTCTTTCCGCACGCGCAGCCGCTCGATCAGCGCCCCCGCGGGCTTCCAGCGCGAGGCCGCTCCGGGACCGGATGAAAACCGCTCCGCGTCCTTCACGTGTACGGCATGCGCCTCGAAACCGATCCAACTCCCAGGCCCCAGGCCCGAGGCCCCAGCCCCGAGCTCTTTAAAGAGCCGGTCCCAAACGCTCGTTCCCTCAATCTCCACGCGCGCCACGGCACCGGCTTGCTCGCGCGCCTGTTCGTCATAGCGGAAATCCGTCACCAGCAACAATGTCCCGCGCGTTGCCACGACGACGCCCGCCGAGCCACTGAACCCCGTCAGGTACCGGATATTGGGACGAGACGTGACGAGCAGCGCGTCCAGGCCTTCCGCGGCGAGCAACGCCGCGAGCGCCGCGTGCCGCTCCGGCCGTCTATCGCGACTGGAGCCGGCCGACAAGGCCCTCGAGCCCCAGACGATAGCTGTCGGCCCCGAACCCCGTCACCACACCCACGGCGAGATCCGCGAGTAACGACCGGCGCCGCTCCGGCTCGCGTCCGAAAATGTTGGAGAGATGCACTTCCACAAACGGCACGCGCACCGCGAGCAATGCGTCGCGCACCGCGAGACTCGTATGCGTAAATGCCGCCGCGTTGATCACCGCCCCATCGGCGCGACCCTTCAGCGCCTGGATCGCCTCGACCAGCTCGCCTTCATGATTGGTTTGAATCCAGGTGCACTCGACGCCCAACGCGCGCGCGCGCTCCTTGGTCATCCGTTCGATGTCCGCGAGGCTCGTGCGGCCGTAGATCTCAGGCTCACGTTCGCCCAACAAGTTCAGATTGGGGCCATTCAGCACGGCGATACGGGGAGGCACTAGGATTTGAGCTTCTTCAGCCACTGCTGGAACTGATCCGCCTCCGCCTCGTCCTCGGGGGCGGGCCGCTGCGTCCGGCCCGATGTGCGGCCGGAGCTGGGCGTCTTGGACGATGCCGTCTCGCCGGTCCCCGCCGGCGTGTTGGCGCCGGGCTTGCCACCAGCAAAGAACTCGTCGAAGGAGAAGCCACCCGTTTTCGAGCCATCACTGGGACCTGTGGCGGCAGCCTCCGCGGATGGAGCGGTGGAGCGTCGTGCCGACTCCTCACCAAAGACGGAATCGAGCGAAATGTGGTCGGTCGCCGGATGAGAGGGCTCGCCGGGAGGTGGACCAGCGCCGTCGAACGCGGCCGCCAATGTGCTTTGTGACTCGTCTGCCGATATCACGGGGCTGGCGCTCCTGCCGGCCCAAATCCCCTTGAGGAAGGCCTGCGCCGAGACTCCCGAGCCTTTGGACAACCGTTCGACCTTGCTGCGCAGCTTCGCGTCGTTGGGCCGCTGTGACAGCAGCGCCTGATACACGCGCAGCGCATCCTGTTGATGGCCTTGCTTCAAATAGAGCTCCGCCATCGTTTCTGTCAGCACAGGCTCCGCCTGCGACAATGTCGCCGTGTCCGCTGCCCCGTCGTCATCGGACAACGCGACGGCCGCCGGGGGAGGGGGCGGCGGAGAGGGCGGAGGAGGCGGCTGCGGCACGCGTGCGGCCGCGGGAGGCGGACGTGGCGGCGGGACCGGTGCGGGCGGCGGCTGCGGGGCGGGCGCGCGTATCTCGTCATCGGGCATGATCAGCGGCAAATCGACCTGTGGCAGCGCGTCATCGAGATCCAGCGGGGGCGCGCTGCCCGCCGGCGCATCGGCGCGCTCGGGCGCGTCCAGCTTGAACATGCCGCTCCCGTCGTACTGGGTGCGGGCCAGCCCTTCGATCTCGACCTGCTCGATTTGCTGGGGATTCAACTCGACGTCTTCCTGTACCTCCAACCCCTCGGCCTTGGCGGCCGCATGCGCATTGGGATTGAAGCTGATCGGGTTCTCGAAGTTTTCGACTTCAGGAGCGGCGGTCGACGGCCGGGAGGACTTGCCCAGCTCGACGGGTTCGGGCTCCTCGTGTTCCACGGCGAAATCAGGTTTCGTCATCGGCGTCGTCGCGGACGTCCCCGCCTTTCGTTTCGCCCGCGCGAGCGCTTCGGCCGCATCCCCGTTCATCGGATCGGCGTTCAGTAGTCGCGACAGCCACTCGACCTCTTGCTCGTACTGTCCGTTCCGCTCCGCGAGCTCGGCCAGGCCACGAAGCGCGATGATGTTTTCGCCGTCGAGGCCCAGGACCTGCTTGAAGACGCCCAGCGCCGTGGCATCGTCCTTCTTGTCGACGAGGCAACGGGCATAGACGATGTAGGCGCTGACATAATCGGGATGGAGCTTCAGGCCGTTCTGGCACAGGTCAATCGCGTTATCTATAAGCCCCGCTTTACGATAGGCGTCGGCCAAGGGCGCGAAATTCCGACCCTTCGGGTTGTCCCGAAAGCGCGCTTCGAGTTTGTCGATCTCGCTGGTATAGGCCACGGCACCCCGTTCGACTGCCTAAGTCTTTGTGGGAATTGGGCGAAGATAGTGTTTGGCCAACGCCGCTGTCAAATGACCGGGCCACCTGTGCGCTTGAGTTTATGCGTTGTGGTTTTTAGACTTATGCCCCTTCACCCTTCGCTGATCGAGAATCGGAGTTGCCATGCTGCGCACGATGCGCGCCAACGCGAAATGGGTCTTTTACATCCTCGCCATCGCCTTCGTGGGGTGGCTGGCCGTCGGACAAGTGATGAGCATCCTCGGCCCCAGTGGGAGCGTGGTGCTCAAGGTCAACGGCAGGGAATTCCAGGTCGCGGAATTCCAGCAGCGCGTGCAGATCGCCTCCGAACAGTATCACCAGCAGAACGGCAACGCGCCGGTCTCGCGCGAAGAAGACGAGCAAATTCGAGATCACGTCATCAATCAAATGATCGAGGACGCGCTGCTGCAGCAGGAGTACAAACGGCTCGGCATTCGCGTGAGTGATGAGGAGATCATCGAGACCGCCCGCACGTCCCCGCCGCCCGAGGTGATGCGCGATCCGCAGTTCCAGACCGACAGCCAGTTCGACATTCGCAAGTGGCAGCAGTTCATCTCGACAACGTCCGACCGCAGTCTGCTGGCCCAGCTCGAAGCGATTTATCGACAGCAGATCCCGCTGATCAAGCTGCAGCAGTATCTCACGAGCGACGTCTACGTGTCCGACGCCAAGCTCTGGCGCATCTATCGCGACCAGCACGACTCGGTGCGAATCGCGTCGCTCGCGGTCTGGCCCTATACGATTCCGGACACCAGCGCGATCAGTGACGCGGAGTTGTCCGCCTATCTGGCGAAGCACGCGGACGACTTCAAGCGCCCGGCCGTCGCGTACGTCCGGTTCATCACGCAGCCACGCTTGCCGAACGCCGCCGACAGCGCCGTGGCGCGCACCCAGGTCGCGCGGGTACGGAATGAACTCGTGCGCGGCGCGAAGTTCGAGGACGTCGCGCGCCGCGAATCAAGCGACTCCACCAGTGGCCAGCGCGGTGGCGATCTGGGCTGGATCAACAAGAACGAGACGGGTTTCGTCCCGGAGTTCATGCAGGCGCTGCGGGGGCTCAAGCCGGGCCAGATTTCCGCGCCCGTAGCGACGCGGTTCGGCTATCACCTCATCCGCATCGATCAGGTCAAAGGCGACTCGCTGAAAGTCCGCCACATTCTCATCCCCGTCGCGGTGCAAGGCGAGCACCTCGACCTGGTGGAGGCGCGCGCCGACACGCTGGAGCGCCTGGCCGCGGAGCGCAGTGATCCGGCCGTGCTCGACAGCACCGCGCGGCGCCTGGGGATGCAGGTGTCGCCACAGTATGCGGTCACCCAGGGCGAGCGGTTCACGCTCGGCCCGGCCGTCGTCCCCGACGTGAGCGTCTGGGCGTTCGAAGCGCGCCCCGGCGAAACCAGCCCGGTAATCGACGCGCCGACCGGCTACTACGTGTTCCGGCTCGATTCCGTCAACGCGGCCGGTGTGCCGCCGCTCAAACAGATTCGGGAGCATGTGACGGCGCTGGTGCGGCTCGAGCGACAGAAGACGCTGGCGCGCCGTCGCGCTGACTCGCTGGCAACGGCGTTGCAGGGGACGGCGGACTTGGCGGCCGCGGGGAGCGCGCATGGTCTGCAAGTGGAGCGGTTCGGTCCGTTCGCACGGATCCGGCCGCCCAGTTATCTCGCCCGTGAGCCCGTGGTCGTCGGGGCGGCGTTTGGTCTCAAGGTGGGCGAGCGCAGCGGCGTCCTGCAAGGTGAGGGCGGGTACTTCATGATCCAGTCACTCGCCAAAAAGCCCGCCGATTCCACCGCGTGGCTCTCGCAGCGCGATGCGCAGCGCACGCAGTTCCGCCAGGCGGCGATGCAGGCGCGGATGCAGCAGTATATGGAGGATGTGCGCGCCCAGGCGAAGATCGTGGATCGGCGCAAGGACATCTTCAAATCCCAGGCCGCGGCCGATGCCGCGACCGCGCTGTAACCCTACTCGACCAGGCGCTTCGGCTTCGCGTCTCGCGGCTGCTCTCCCGCCTCGTCGCGCGGGGAGGAGGAGGGCAGCTGCTGGATGCTGCTTTCCGCGTCGGAGAGCGCGCGCTTGAATTCGCGCAATCCCTTGCCGACTGCCTTCCCCGCCTCGGGCAGCCGGTTGGCGCCGAAGACGAGCAGGACGATCAGCATGAGAATCAGAATTTCACTGCCGCTCAGATTTCCCAACATCGTTCGCCTCTACTGATTCAGTCGCTTCGGCGCGCCACTCGACGCCGGTGGCAGCGGAGCATCCGAGTCGGCGGGCGGCTCCGAGGGCGGCTCATCCTTGATCCCCCGCTTGAACTCCTTGATGCCCTTCCCGATCGACGCGCCGATCTCCGGAATGCGCTTCGCCCCGAAAAACAGCACGAGGATCAGCAGCAGAATCGCGATTTCGGTAAAGCCCAGATTGCCGAACATGTGCGCCTTTCTAAAAGAGCGAACGGGCCACGAGATACGCGACGACGACGCCAACGACGGCGAGTAGCGAAACATCGAGCCCGATTGGTCCGAGCGTAATCGACATCACCAGCAAATCGAGGTGCAACGGTCCGATCGTCGGCGTCACCGACCAGGTGAATACCTCCTTCGGCCCCTCCGGCAAGAAGCGGCGCAGGAACGATTGTATCAGCCCGCCCACCACGAAGCCTACTGCCAAAACCCCGAGATAGAAACCGGGACGCCGTGGACCGTACCCGTACGCCACGGCTTAGCTGCGCCGCTCCACCGCGTATGCGATGCTGCCCTGCAGCGCGTCCCGGGCGGGCGACGGCGGCAACACGTCCAGCTCGGCCTCCGCCTGTTGGGCCAGGTCCAGGGCCCGCTGGCGCGCCGTTTCCAACCCACCCGCGCCCTCTACTAATCGGATCACCTCAGCGACCAGGTCGTCACCAGGCTCCGCCGCTTCCATCAACGCGGCGACCACGCGCCGCCCCTCGCCAGCCAGGCGCGGCAGCGCCGCAATCAGAGGCAGCGTTACCTTATGCTCGCGCAAGTCCAGACCCGACGGCTTGCCGGTGACCGCCTCGGGCTGCGTGTAGTCCAACAGATCGTCGGTAATCTGAAACGCCATGCCCAGTAGCATGCCAAAGCGCGCCAGCGCCTGGCGGAAGGCGGGGGCGGCCGCCAGCGCGCCCACCTCGCAGGCGCCCGACAACAGGGACGCCGTCTTCGCCCGAATCAGCTCGTCGTAGGCTCCCTCGCCATAGGCGAGCTTGTCGTGGGCCTCGAGCTGGCGCATCTCGCCAACGGTCATCTCATTGGTCACCCGCGCCAGCACCCGCAGCGCCTCGTGGTCCTCTAATCGGACGAGCTCAATGATCGCGCGCGAATAGAGGTAGTCTCCCATGATCACGGCGATCTGGTGCGAGAAAAGCGCATTGATCGTGGGCAGCCCGCGGCGGAGCACGGAGTGATCCACGGAATCGTCGTGCACGAGCGTGGCGAGATGGATGAGCTCCACAACGGCGGCGAGCGTCACGGCACGCGGCTCTTTGGATCCCGATGCCTGGTGACTGAGCAGGAGGAGCGTTGGGCGGAACAGCTTCCCCTTCATATGTAAGAGGTGATCGTTGACTTCACTCACGATCGGGAAGTCCGCGGCAATGACACGCCGCAGCTCGAGCACCACCTGTTCCAACTCGCCGGCGACTGGTCGCTGGACGTCGCGCAGACTGATGCCGGCGACCTGTTGGCTCACGCTATTTCGCCTTGGCCAGCGCCTTCACGCGCTTCTCGGCATCGAGGAACCGAATGTCGACGGCGAACACCCGGCCGTACAAGTCGCGCGCGTCGGCCTTCTTCCCTTGCTGCTCGAGCGCCCGCCCGAGCCAGTACAGGATGCCGAGGCGTTCTTGATCGCCCGAGGCCGGGAGATCGAGCCCGCGCCGCAGAATCGATTCAGCGACGCCGAACGCGCCCTTTTCGAAGAAGCAGATGCCGAGCATCTCCGACGTGCGCAGCTTCCCTTCGGGCGCGCGCAAAGCCTTCTGCAGCTCGGCGATCGCTTCGTCGAGCAGTCCCATTTCCTTGAAGGCGACGCCCAGGTCGTAGTGGGACTGGAAGTCCGCCTCGTCGATGTTTTCGTCGATTCCCTGCTTGAATCGCGCCAGCATGTCCTGGAAGTCCTGCTCTTCATCGCCGGTCGGCTCTTCATCGGCGACCGTCATCCGCGTGTCCCGCGTGGGCGTGCTGTCGTCCTCATCGTCCGTCAGCATCGAACCGAGGTCGATGAAGTCGCCGGCCACGGCCGCCTCGTCCCGGATTTTCAGCTTCGCGTCCTTCGCCTTGACCTTGCCTTCCGGCTTTCCGGCGGGAGCGGGCGCTGCGACGGCCGGCGCGAGCATCGAAAGAGCGCCCTTCGCGCGCTCGTTCCTCGGATCGTGCTCAGCCACGCGCGCGTACACCGCACGCGCCTTGTCGGGAAGATCGGAGCGGAGCAACGCATCGGCCAGCTCGAGATAGGCGTCGACCAGCCTGGCTTTGTCGCCGGCCTTGAACGCAAACTCCACCGCTTTCTGGCGGTGGCGGACGCTGTTGGGATCGAGCCGCAGCACCTCGTCGACGAGGTCGCGCGCGTGCTGGAGATTGCCCGCATTCTCGTAGCCCGCCGTCGCGAGATCGAGCTCCTCGATCCCCCGCTCGCGGTCGCCTTGCTCGATCAGCGCTTCGCCCAGCGCCTGATGCGCTTCGGGATCGTCGGGATTGTCAGCGACGCGCGACTCGAGCTCTGCGATGTCCGGCGCCGCCGGCGTCTCCTCGATGTTGGAGAACACGAGCGAGCTCGCCTGGTCACCACCGCTGCTGATCTCGTCGATCCCGAGATCGATGAACCCGGACCGTCGTCCGCCAGTGGAGATCGACGTCTCGTCCTCGGTTTGGATAAAGCTGGGATGACGTGGCGGTTCATCGAGCGTCAGCGGCTGATCGTCGATGTCGTGTCCGGCCTTCGTGATCCCCGTTTCGAAGTCCGGCTCGAGCTCGAGCGGGGGCACCTCCACGACCGTCTTCCGCGTCCCGGGAGCTGAGGCGGGGGGCCGTTTCGGCACCACCGGTTTGACCCGTGGCGCCTCGGGCGCCGGGGCCGCCGGCTTCTTGAACATGGGGGACTTGGGAGCCTTGGGGGGCGGAGCCTTGGCAGCAGGAGGCGGCTTCGGAGGCTCCGCAATATTCCCCTCGAGCACCAGATCCGCGCCTTCAAGCTCTATGCCTTCGTCCGGGCTCAGCTCGGGCGCGGTGGGCTCCAACTCGGCAACGGGTTCGAGCTCGAGGTCGGCCGGATTCAGCTCCTCTCGAATCGACGGGGTCGTGGGACTGGCCGCACGCACCTGGCCGAAATCCGCCATCGTCGTTTCGAGGCCCTCCAACATGCCACCGGTATTCCCGCCACCCACCCCCGGCGCCTCGTCAACAAGACTGGTCGTCTCGATCTCCAGAGATTCATCAGGTTCGGGCTGCACATCCTCAATCAGCCGCTCAGCGGCGGGAGGAGGCGCGGCGGGTGCGGCGGGCGCGGGTGCCGAGGGAGCCGGGGGTGGTGCAGCGGGCGCCTTGCCCCCCTTTGGCTGGCGCGGCTCGTCGAGATCGAGGAAGACAAGACTGGACGTCTTGCGCTTACCCGACTTCGTCACGTCATCCCCGCCCCCGCCCCCCGCGGGAGGCGCGGATCTCGGGGCGGGCGGAGTCGTGCGACCACCCACGCCCGCAGCGGAGGCGCGCTTGCCGGGGTCGGTTCCGTACATCTTGAGATGCTCGGACAGCATCTCACGGAGGTTCGCGTTCTCGTGTGAAATGTCCGTGAATTCCTTCAATGCCGCAAAGGCGTGCTCGATTTTCCCCGCCTTCTGCATCCGCTCGGCGTACTCGACGAAGTTCTGCTTGGCCTCCGCGATGAAGCCCTTGGCCGCATACAACTTGGCGAGCTTGAGATAGGTCGTCTGCCGCGCCGGGGCATTGCGCAGCACTTTGTTACACATCGCAATAGCGTTGTTGTGGAATCCGAGCTCCGCGTATTTGTCGACGGCCTGGTCATAGTAGTCGGCCGCCTGCGCGGGGTCTCTCAGCTTGATGTAGAGATCGCCGATCCGGTTGTAGATGGCGAGGTCAGGATTGGTCTCATCCTGGTTGTTCAAGACGTCGAGCCAGATCTCCACGGCCCGCTTGGGATCCTTGGCCTCGAGACCCTTCGCCTTCTCTTTGAGTTGCTCAAGCTTAGACATGGAAGGACTAAGATATCGGGCCCGTCTAGGCGGGACAAGCCGAACCCCCTGTCCAGACGGCGCTTACGACGTCCGTGCCCATCCAGTAGGCGACTTCGCGCCAGTCGTCGACCGCCGCAATGACGAGGTCCGCAACGCATCCGGGCGCGATTTGCCCCCGGTCGGCGGCGAGACCAAGCGCGGCGGCGGCATTGATCGTCACCGCCGTCACAACTTCCGCGTGACGTAGCCCGAGTTGGGAGACTCCCAGCGCCATCACCAGCGGCAGACTCAGCGTGGGTGACGTGCCGGGATTGAAATCAGTGGCTAACGCGACCGCCGCGCCAGCCTCGATCAACCGGCGCGCCGGGGCTTGGGACCGCTTGCCCAGAAAGATCATCGTCGCAGGGAGCAGCACCGCGACCGTGGCGCTGCCGGCGAGCGCGCGGATGCCGGCGTCGGAAATCGCCGCCAGGTGATCGGCCGATAACGCTCCCAGCTCGACCGCGAGCTCGGCGCCACCTGATCCCTCGAGCTCGTCCGCATGGAGTTTCACCGCCAATCCATGGCGGGCGGCGGCGGTGAGGATCTGGCGACTCTCCGCCGCGCTGAAAACACCGGGCTCGCAGAACACATCGCAGCACCGCGCGAGGCCCTCGCGGGCGACGGCCGGGATCATCTCCTCGCAGATGAGTCGCACGTACGCCGCGCGGTTGCCACCGCCGCGGTATTCCGGCGCGACCTCGTGCGCCCCGAGAAACGTCGGGATGAGCGTCGCGGGCAATTCGCCGGCGAGCTGACGGATGACACGGAGCTGTTTCAGCTCGGCTTCCAGCTCGAGGCCATAGCCCGATTTGACTTCGATCGTGGTCGCACCCCGCGCCAATAATGCGCCGAGCCGAGCTCGTGTGAGCGCGGCGAGCTCCGCCTCAGGCCGACTGCGGACATCGCGCACCGACTGCAGGATGCCGCCGCCGGCCGCTGCGATCGCCTTGTAATCGACGCCGAGCGCCCGGCGTTCGTGATCATCGAGGCGGGGTGCGCCAAACACGCCGTGCGTATGGCAATCGATGAAGCCGGGGAAGATGACGCCGCTGACCTCGACGACACGATCCGCTTTCGGCGCGTCCTGTCGACCGCCGACCCAGGCGAAATGATCGCCGTCGATCAGGACGGCAGCGTCGCCGAGAACCTCGACCTCCGCCATTTCGCGCCCGCGCCGGGGGCGAGCGGGCCCGCGACATGTCACGACCTGCCGGGCGCCGACCAGCAACGTCTTCAGTCGAGATCCTCGTTCATGGGCAGCCGGATGTGATGGACTCGCGCCGTGGCGATCGCTTCTGGATAGCCGGCATCGGCGTGACGCGCCACACCGATGCCGGGATCGTTGGTGAGGACGCGTTCGAGGCGCCTGGCGGCCGCGGCAGTGCCGTCGGCGACGATGACCTGCCCCGCGTGCAGCGAGTTCCCGATCCCCACGCCGCCGCCGTGATGGAACGAAACCCACGAGGCGCCCGACGCCGTGTTGAGGAGCGCATTCAGGATCGCCCAATCCGCGATGGCGTCGGAGCCGTCGCGCATGCCCTCCGTTTCCCGAAATGGCGAGGCGACCGATCCGGTATCGAGATGGTCGCGGCCGATGACGATCGGCGCCGACAGTTCACCGCGTTGCACGAGCTCATTCAAGGCAACGCCGAAGCGCGCCCGCTCCCCCTGCCCCAGCCAGCAGATGCGAGCCGGCAATCCCTGAAACGCGACGCGCTCGCGCGCCAGCGTGATCCAGCGCTTGAGATGCGCGTTGTCCGGAAACAGCTCCAACACAAGATCGTCCGTGCGGTGCAAATCCTTTGTGTCACCGGAGAGTGCGACCCAGCGGAACGGGCCTTTGCCCTCGCAGAACAGTGGCCGGATGTATTCCGGGACGAACCCCGGAATGGCGAAGGCGTCCGTCACACCGGCGTCGCGTGCTTCGGTGCGGAGGTTGTTGCCGTAGTCGAACGCGACAGCGCCACGTTTCTGCAGATGGAGCATCGCCCGGACATGGGTCGCGATGCTCGCGCGCGCGCGCCCGATGTAGTCGTCGGGAGACTTGCGACGCAGCTCGGCGGCTTCCTGCAGACTGAACCCTGCGGGGATATAGCCGTTCAGCGGATCATGCGCCGACGTTTGATCGGTCAGAACATCCGGCGTGAACCCGCGGCGCACGAGCGCGGGCAGCACGTCCGCGCAATTGCCGACGAGCCCGACCGAGAGCGCTGTGCCGCGCCGTTGCGCGTCCTGGCACCACGCGAGCGCCTCGTCGAGCGACGTCGTCGATCGATCCAGGTAGTGCGTCTCCAGACGGCGTTGGACACGAGCGGCGTCGGCCTCCACGGCGAGGCAGATGCCTTCGTTCATCGTCGTGGCGAGCGGTTGCGCGCCCCCCATCCCGCCGAGTCCGCCGGTGAGCACGATCCGGCCACGCAGCGAATCCCGGAAATGCCGTGCTGCGACGGCGGCGAACGTCTCATAGGTGCCCTGGAGAATCCCCTGCGTGCCGATGTAGATCCATGACCCGGCCGTCATCTGGCCGTACATGATCAGCCCGCGCCGTTCCAGATCGCGGAACACGTCCCACGTCGCGAACCGGCCGACCAGATTTGCGTTCGCGATGAGCACCCGCGGCGCGTCGGCATGCGTCGTGAACACCGCCACCGGTTTGCCCGACTGTACGAGCAGCGTCTCGTCGTCTGCGAGCGTGCGGAGCGTGCGGCAGATCGCATCGAAGGACGCCCAGTTCCGCGCCGCCTTGCCCGTGCCGCCATACACGATGAGATCGTCCGGTCGCTCGGCGACGTCCGGATCGAGATTGTTCATTAGCATCCGCAAGGCGGCTTCCTGGATCCACCCCTTACACGATTTCGTGGCCCCGCGCGGCGCCTTCATGAGGCAAACCTGCCTTCCCGGATCCGCAGCGTCACCCGTTCGATGTCGGCCGTGAGCGGCCGGTCGCCCGTCAGTGCCGCGGATTCCTGGCGCACGGCCGCGTGCAATCGCGCGACTGCCTTCGCCGGTCGCAGCGGCTTCAGATACTCGAGCCCCTGCGCTCCGGCCAGCAGCTCGATCGCGACGACGCGTTCGGCGTTGGCGAGGATGCGGCCGGCCTTCCACGCGGCGGTCATCCCCATCGGAACCACATCTTCCTGGTTTCCTTCCGTTGGGACCGACTGGACGCTGGCGGGCGTCGCGAGCACGCGGCAATCGGCCACCAGGGCCGCCGCGGCGATCTGAGCGATCATGAACCCCGACTCGAGGCCCGGCTCGCGGGCCAAGAACGCGGGCAACCCGGACGACAGATCCGGATTGACGACGCGCTCGAGCCGGCGCTCGGCGAGCCCGGCCAGGGTGGTCAGCGCAATCGCGATCACGTCGAGCGCCAGCGCGATGGGCTGTCCATGGAAGTTGCCGCCGGAGAGCACCTCATCGCCGAACACGAGCGGATTGTCGGTCGCGGCATTGAGCTCGGTCGCCACGATGCGCTCGGCGAACGCGAGGGCTTCGCCGACCGCCCCCAGGACCTGCGGCGTGCATCGCAGCGAATAGGCGTCCTGCACACGCGGGTCGTTTTCACGATGCGACTCGCGGATCTCGCTGTCCGCCAGCAGGTCGCGCAGCAATGCGGCTGAGCGCTGCTGCCAGGGATGCGGGCGAACGTCGTGGATGCGGGCGTCGAACGGTTCCGGCGAGCCGCGGACCGCTTCGAGACTCATGGCCGCGGCCACATGGGCGGTGCGCCACAGCGTCCACGCATCGGCGACGAGCAGCGCCGCCAGGCCCGTCTGCGCCTGCGTGCCGTTCACAAACGCCAGCCCCTCTTTGGCCTCGAGCGTGATCGGGTTCGGGACTCGCACATCGCCCTCGCCGATCATCGCGAGCGCGAGGTGCGACAGCGGCGCGAGGTCCCCCGACGCACCCACGCTGCCCTGCGAGGGCACGGTCGGATGGAGTCCCCGGTTCAACATGTCGACGAGCAGCTCGGGGAGCACCGGCCGCACGCCGCTCGAGCCGCGCATCAGGACGTTCGCTCGCAGCAGCATCATCGCACGCACGGCGTCCTGTGGGAGGGGCTCGCCGACACCAGACGCGTGGCTCCGAATGAGATTGAGCTGCAGCTGGCGACCCTGTTCCACGGGGATCCGCACATGCGCGAGCTTCCCGAAACCGGTATTCACGCCGTACATGGTTTGTCCGCGCTCGATCGCCGCCTCGATGGCGCGGCGGGATTGCTGCACGTCGTTGAGCGCCTGCGGATCGAGGGCAACCGGTATCCCGTGCCGTGCCACCGCAACGACATCGGCGATAGAAAGGGACTTCCCATCCAGCGTGACAGCGGAGGGCTTCACCATGGCCCCAAAAACTAAAGCTCCGGAGTGGCTGTTGCGACCACTCCGGAGCCTGCGCTGACCCGGATTACCTATTTCGAGCCTGAAACCCCGGTGCCAGTCGCCATGGCGGTCGACTGCCCGGCGCGGATAAGCAGCTCAGGATTGCCCGGATCAGTTTGGAAGCTCCAGTCAAAGATCAGGTAGTCACGCCCGACATGTGTCACCCGCAGGGCGCCGTACCGTAGAGTCGTGCCCTCGACGATCCGGAAGACATACCCATATCCGGGCACGGCCTGGAACATGTTCCGTGAGTAGCCGGAGTCCGGCGCGAAGTCGATCGAGGTCAGATCCGCGACCGGGCCCGTGCCATAGACACGCATCTGGGTGCCCGAAAACTCCGGCACGAACCACAGCGTCGAATCGGTCGGGTCACGGTACACGCGGAAATCGATGCTACTCGTCAGAT
>Ga0209157_1000444_pt1 | contig 35509 bp, 28 predicted proteins | sample GraSoiAngelo_135_FD_185892 | JGI IMG/M metagenome (GOLD analysis project Ga0209157, IMG submission 185892) | Grasslands soil microbial communities from the Angelo Coastal Reserve, California, USA - 14_0929_05_40cm (SPAdes) (version 2) | ecosystem: Environmental > Terrestrial > Soil > Grasslands ...
CCTCCTTTGCCGAGATGCGTAGGATTTCGTCCGGTTTCGTGCCGATCAGGTCATGGATCTCGTGTGCGCGCTTGTCGGGCTCGGCGCCGGGAAGATCGATCTTGTTGAGGACGGGTATGATTTCCAGGCCGGCGTCCATGGCCAGCAGTAGATTGGACAATGTCTGGGCCTGGATCCCCTGCGACGCATCCACGACCAGAATGGCGCCCTCACACGCGGCGAGCGACCGCGACACCTCGTACGTGAAGTCGACGTGTCCAGGCGTATCGATCAGATTAAGCTCATATAACTGCGCATTCTTGGCGTGATAGCTCATTCGCACGGCGTTCAGCTTGATCGTGATGCCGCGCTCGCGCTCCAGGTCCATGGTGTCGAGGACCTGCTCGCGCATGAGGCGCTTGTCGAGGGTGCCCGTGAGCTCGATCAGACGGTCGGCCAGTGTAGATTTGCCGTGGTCGATGTGGGCGACAATGCAAAAATTGCGAATATGATCCTGTCGCATCGCGCGGAAATATAGCCTCCATGCCTCCCGTCACCGGCTGGTTTGATCCATCCACCAAAGGCGGCTCGGTTCGCCTCGCGGCGAACAGCTATTTGCCCGCCAAGGGGGACCCCGCGGTCCGCGTACCTGGTCTGAGACGCGGCGATCTCATAACGCTCGAGAATGGGCGCGTCACCACGGTAAACGGTTTGCCGGTCTTGCAGCTCGATGGCCGTCCTGAATTCGCCTCGCTTGGCGCCGTCCATCCCAACCGTCCGCTGACGCTCGAAACGGCCCGGGCCTCGAGCCAGCGCACCGCCGACATCCAGCGCGTCGTCGATCTCATCTGCCCGTTCGGCTTCGGGCAGCGTGCGCTCATCGTCTCGCCGCCCAAAGCGGGCAAGACGATGATGCTGCAGGCGATCGCCGAGGCGGTCGCCGAGAATCATCCGCAAGCGTTCCTGCTGATCCTGCTGGTCGATGAGCGTCCGGAAGAAGTGACGGAGATGGTGGACTGGGGCAGAGGCGAGGTCATCGCGTCGAGATGGTGTTCGACCACGCGCGCCGCCAGGTCGAGCTCGCTCGCGACGTCGTGATCGTCCTCGACTCGCTCACGCGCCTGGCGCGCTCGCACAACACCACGGGGCGCGGGAGTGGCCGGACGATGACGGGCGGGCTCGATGCGAACGCGCTCGCCAAGCCCAAGGCCATGTTCGGCGCGGCGCGCGCCGTGCCGAGTGGCGGATCTCTCACCGTCATTGCGACCGCGCTCGTCGAGACCGAGAGCCGGATGGACGACATCATCTTCGAGGAGTTCAAAGGTACCGGAAACGCCGAGCTGCGGCTCACCCGCGCGCTCGCGGACCGGCGCATTTATCCGGCGGTGGACATCGCGGCGACTGGCACGCGCCGGGAAGAGCTGCTCGCTGACGCACGCACGCTCGACGCCAAACACAAACTCCGGCGGGCCTTGGTGGATCTCCCGCCGGAGCAAGCGATGCAGAATCTGCTACAGCAAATGAAGCGCGCTAAGACGAACGCCGAGTTGTTGAACGCGCTTTAGTGCCTGCGTTCACGGCAATGATCCGGCCGGTCATCGCGTTCACCTCGACCTCCGTCGTCCCCTTCCGGCCGTTGCGTTGAATCTTGAAATCATACATCAGCCGGCCCCGCTCGCGTTCCAGTTCGGTACTGTGCAGGGTGCCGGGCACGCGCTTCAGCGCGATCGCGCGGGCCGAATCTTCGCTGATCTTTGCTTTGGCAACGAGACTGTCGGGCACGTTTCGCGTGGGCTCCTGAGCCGCGAGACTTCCGGCCGCGCAGGTCACGGCCGCTACGATGGTCAATGAGGTAAGCAGGCGCATAGTTCAGGCTCCTCTAGGATGTGGTTGTTGCCCGTTGAGACCACGCCATCCTTGGGGCCGTCACCGCAGCCGGAAGTCCGCCCCCCGTATCGCCACCAGCAGCGTCGGCACGGCAAATAACGTGATTGGCGTGGAGAGGATCAGGCCACCGATCACGGCCAAGGCGAGCGGCCGCTGCAGCTCGCTCCCCGCGCCAATGCCCAATGCCAGCGGCAGCAAGCCGAACAGCGTGCACAACGTCGTCATCAGGATCGGACGAAGTCGCACGCGCGCCGCTTCGCGAATGGCGACAGCGAGCGGGACACCCTCCTCGCGCATCCTGAGCCGGGTGAAGTCGAGCAGAATGATGCCGTTCTTCACGATCAGTCCGACCAGCAGAATGAGCCCCATGAACGACGCGACATTCAACGCCGTGCCGGTGATCAGCAGGAGGACCAGCGCGCCAACGAACGAGACCGGTGCGACGAGCAGCACGACCAGGGGCTCGACGAACGACTCGAACTGAATGACCATGACCGCGCACACGCTCACGGCCGCGAGAAAGAGAACGAGCACGAGCGCCTGAAATGCCTCTTGCTGGCTCTCGTACTGACCGCCCAGCGCGAGCCGGATACCGGGCGGAGGGGGCTGCGCCGCTAGGCACCGGCGCACGTCGTTCATCACGCCTCCTATTGACCGCCCGCTGACGTCGGCGGTCATCGCGATCATCTGCTGTTGATTTTCGCGCTCGAGATTCATGCGCGATTCGGCGCTGGTGAACGTTGCGAGACTGCCGAGCGGCGTGCTGCCCGCGACGGGCAGCGCGCGCAGTCGCAGGGGATCGAAGCGCACCGAGTCTGGAGCGCGCACGCGCACCGCGACTGGCCGGTCCTCGGTCCGGATCTCGCCCGCCGCGGCACCGAGCAGCGCGCTGCTCACCACAGCCCCGACATCTTGCGGCGTGAGTCCGAGGCGCCCCGTCTCCGCCTCGTTCACCCGCATGAGTAGCTCGGGCGACGGCTCGCTCACACCGTTGTACAAGTCTTCGAGCCCTGCGACGCTGTCGAGTCCTGGCTCGAGCCGGCGCGCATACGCTTCGAGCGAGTCCAGCCGCTCGCCGAACAGCTTGATCTCGACCGGTTTCGGGTTGCCCGCGAGGTCGTTGACCACGTCGGAAAGAATCTGCACGAACTCGATTCGGAGGCGGGGGACCGCCGCGTTCACCTCGTCCCGCACGCCGTCCATCACCGCGAAGATGTCGCGGGACCGCTCATTGGACGGCTTGAGCCGGGCCACGAGGTCTCCCGTGTTCTGCGCCGTGGCGAACAGTCCCAGCTCGGCGCCCGTCCGTCGCGACGTCCCCGAGATCTCGGGAGTGGCGGCCAGGATCCGCTCGACGATACCGACCTGGCGGTTCGTCTCGGCCAACGCCGTTCCACCGGGCGTCCAGTAATCCAGCACGAACGCGCCTTCGTCCATCTCAGGGAGGAAGCCGGTCTCGATCACACGCCAGAAACCGATCCCGACGACGACGAGCGCGAGCGCCGCGAGGACGATCCGCCGCGTGTGACGCAGCACTGCACCCAGCGCGCCTTCGTACCGTGGACCGAGCGAATCGAGCGCGGCTTGCGCTCGGGCGAGAAGTCCGGCTCGCGCCGGCTCGACCTCGTGAGCCGTCACGAACTGCTCGGCGAGCAACGGGATGATCGTGAGGGCGAGCACCAGCGATACCAGCACCGACACTGTCAATGTGGTCGCCAACGCCGCGAAGAACTGGCCGACGACCCCCTGCAGGAGGCCGAGCGGCACAAAGACGACGACCGTCGTGAGCGTGGACGTGGTAACGGGCCAGATGAGCTCCTGGACCGCTTCGCGGATCGCCCCTGTGCGGTCCGCCCCAGCCGTCAATCGCAAGTGTCGTGCGATGTTTTCCGTAATGACGACCGCATCGTCGATCACGAGCCCGATTGCGATCGCCATTGCCCCCAGCGTCATCAGGTTGAACGTCTGGCCCAGCAGGCGCATCACAAACACGGTGATGGCGAGGGTCAGCGGAATGGAGGCGGCGCTGATCGCCGTGATCCGCCCGTGCCGCAGGAAGACGAGCAGCACGATCACCGCGAGCGCCGCGCCGATGAGCATGGCGTCGCGGACGGCCCGCACAGCCTCCCGCACGAGGAGCGCCTGATCGTACACCGGCTTGACGTGTACCCCGGGCGGCAGTGTCGGCGCGATCGCCGTCATGATCCGGGCGACGCTGTCCGCGAGGGCGAGGGTATTGCCGCCGAGCTGCCGCGTGATGTTGATCAGCGCCGCCGGCCGGCCGTCGCCCGCGATGATGCGCACGTGATCTTCCGTTCCGATTTGTACGCTGGCGAGATCCCGCACATGCAATCCTCCACGCACGATCACGTTGCCGATATCGTCCGCGGCGTGCGCCTCCTGATCGGTGACGATCAGATACTGGCGGTAGTCCTGGGCCACTCGACCGACGGCTTGTACGGTGATGGCGCGGCGGATGACGTCGGCAAGATCACTGTAGGAGAGGCCGTGGGCGGCGAGTCGAGCCGGATCGGCGATCACTTCGATCTCACGCACATCCGAGCCCTGCACGTCGACCCGCCCGACGCCGGGCACGCGCGAGATCAGCGGCTTGATGTCGTAGCGCGCCAGATCGTAGAGCGTTGCCGGATCGCCGCCCTCAACGTTGTAGGAGACAATGGGGAACAACGAGGGCGTGAGCTGCTCGATCTCGATCTCCAGATCGGCCGGCAGCGTCGCCTGGATCTGATTCACCCGGGCGCGCACCAGCTGCAGCGCGCGATCCATGTCCGTGCCGGACGCAAACGTGATCGAGACTTCCGTCGCACCACGAATCGTGTGTGAGCGCACGCGGGTGACGCCTGACACGATGCTGACCGCTTCTTCCAGCGGACGCGTGATGCTGAACACGATCTGCCGAGCTCCCAGCGTCGAGCCCTGCGCGACGATCGTGATGCGCGAAAACTTGAGCTCTGGATAGATCGCGGATGGCAGCCGCAACGCGGCCCAGACGCCGGCGACGCTCAGGATGCCGACGACGAGATACACGAACCGTCGCTGGCGGCTGAGCAGTGCGAACAGGCTCACGGCTGGACCGGCCGGATCTTCGCGCTGTCCGTCACGCCGTAGGCACCGGTGGTGACGACGCGCTCGCCGGCGACGAGCCCTTCGAGGATTTCCGCGCGGGTCTCCGATCGGGCGCCGATGACCACCGGACGGGCGTGGGCCATGCCTCCGGAGTCCACGACGAAAACTCGAAAGCCCTCGCCTTCAGGCACGAGCGCTTCGACCGGAATCGTGATCGCGTTCGCGTGCACGCCTGTGACGATGCGTCCAAACACCGATTCACCGATCCGGAGGACGCGCGTCGTGGCGTGACCGAGCCGGGCACGCACCGCCACTGCCCGGGATGCGGAGTCCACGGCGGCCGCCACGCTGACGACCGTCGCACTGCCGAGCGCCTCTCCCCCCGTTCCCTCGCCGCTCGTCAACGTCAACGTGTCGCCGGTCCGAATACGACCGGCTTCAGCCGGCGAGACGTTGAACAGAATGTCGAGCGCAGCCGGATCCGCGACTTCCACGAGCGTCTGACTGGGATCGACCGACGCGCCCAGGACCGCGGTCATGCGGGTCACGACGCCCGCGATCGGTGCCCGCAAGGTGGCGAGCTCGAGCGCGCGGCGGGCCGTCACCTCCGCCGATCGGGCCGCGGCAAGATCGGCGGCGGCCTGGTCGGCATCCTTCTGCGGCAGAATGCCGGCCTGCGCGAGTCGTGCGGCGCGCGCGTGGCTGTGTTCGGCATTCGCCAGTGTTGCGGCGGCGCTCTGAGCTGCCGCTTCGAATGGCGCTCGCTCGAACTCGATCAGCGAATCGCCCTGCGAGACCCGCTGCCCGGCGACCACGAAAATGCGCGCCACGCGCGTCGGGCCGGGCGGCGCCAGCGCGGCGTAGCGTCCGGGCCGCGCGCTCACCGTGCCGATGGCGTTCACGGCTTGCGGGAACGGCTCTCGAGTGGCGACGGCGGTGCCGACGCCAACGACGCCCGCTGCTTCGCTGGCCTCCTTCGCCTCATGACTGCAGGCCATGGCGAGGAGGAGGAGCGCCAGCCCATGCAGCCGGTGTTTCATTGCTGCCCCGCCGTTGTGGTGAGCCACCGCAGCGCGCGCAGCGCCGCGTCGGCGGCGGCGAGATCGTCTATGTAGCGCGCCAGGATCTCGCGGGCGTTGCGCTGTGCTTCGAGCACGTTCGCGAGCGCCACGGCGCCCTCGCCATACGCCTGGAGCGACATGCCCGCGATGCGATTGGCACTCGCCACGAGATCGGCCGAGCGCCGTGCGCGATCCCGCGCCGCGACGAGCTCGCGACGCGCGCGCGCGAGCGCGGCGTCCGTCTCGCGGCGCGTCAGGTCGAGTTCCGCGCGCGCGCGGTCCCGCTCGGCCACCGCCCGCGTCACCTCGCCACCGCTGCGATTGAACAGTGGGAACGGCAGCGAAAACCCGATGACCGGCAAGAGTTGATTGGGTTGAGTGCCGCCCGGATCTCCTTTGTCGAAGCCGAACTCGACACTTGGCGCGAAGCGGCTGGCACGCGTGAACGAGAGCGTCCGCTCTGCCGATCGGAGACGAGCGGCAGCGGCCGCAACGGGCAGATACTGGCCAGGCAGGGTCGCTTCGCTCGCGGGAGCGCTGTCTTCCGGAGCGGCGAGCGAATCGACGAGCGCGATTGCCGGAGTATCGCCGCCGAGTCCCATCTGCAGCTGCAGGTCGAGCAATGTGCCGAGCGCGATGAGTGAGTCGTCAATCGCTGCGTTTTGGAGCTGACCCGCATTCACGGCGGCGAGGCGCACGTCGAGCTCGCTCACATCGCCGACGTCACGGCGCAGCCGCGCGATCGTCAGCAGACTGTCGGCATCGTCGGCCGTGCGGCGCGAGAGTCGCGCGTGCATGGCCGTCGCCAGGGCCCGCGTGTAGGTGGTATCGACGTCGAACTGAATGCCGGCACGATCAAAAGCGAATTGGTACCGCGCCGCGTCCCGGGCGGCTTCTGCCGCACCGATGCGCGAGGCGCGCAGCCAGGGAAGATCCAGTGGTAGATCGCCGAACAGGTGATAATTGGGCGTGTCCTTGGTGTAGCTGCCCGAAACGGTGGGATTCGGGAAGGCACGCGCGGTGCGGGCGGCACCAAGTGCGGCGATGGTATCTGCGCGACCGAGCGCCGCGCGTGCCCCCCGCGCAAGCGCGGCAGCGGCGGCATCGGCGCGCGTCACCGGTTGTTGAGCGAGCAGCGCGAGAACCAGCGGCAGCATGGCGGGAAACTAGCCGGCCCACCTTACAGGATGCTTACAACCCCCGGCGGAAAATCGATCTGGACGCGTGTGCCACCCGCGTCGGAGGCGACCGAAATCCGGGCGTTATGGAGGTCGGCAATCCAGCGCGCGATCGGAAGGCCAAGCCCGGAGCCCTCCGCGTGGCTGCGGGCGCTGTCACCCCGATAGAAGCGCTCGAAGATGCGCGGCAATTCCTCGGCCGGAATGCCCACTCCGCTGTCGGTTACGATGACGGATCGCTTGCCGTCGCGGCCTGTAACGTCGAGTCGGACGCTGCCACCTTGGGGCGTGTATTTGATCGCGTTATCGAGCACAATGAGCAACAGCCGCTCCACGAGTTCGGCGTCGCCGAGGATTTGCGCCTCCTCGAACGAGCCAACCTCCAAGGTGACTCCTTTGCGCTCGGCGAGCGTGCGCACGGCGGCGACCGCTTGTGAAGCGACGTCATCGAGGTACAGCGACCCGCGCACGACGCGTCGCTCTCCCGCATCTGCGCGCGCGAGCAGCAGCAAGTCGCCGACAATACCTCCCAAGCGATCCGCTTCGCGTGCGATGGCGTGGAACGCCGCGGCGTCTCCGCCCGGATCGCGTGGCTGTGCGAGCGCAACCTCCGTGCGCGTGCGGAGCAGCGTGACGGGCGTGCGCAGCTCGTGGGAGGCGTCGGCCATGAAACGCCGCATCTGCTCCATGGACCGCTCGACCGGCGCGGTCGACTGGCGGATCAGGACATACCCGCCCCCCGCCACCAGCAGCAGCGCGGCGAGCGCCGCCGCGACGAACGTCACGATCAAGGAGCCGTACTTCTCTTCGAGCTCCATGCGGTCGGCGACGCTCGCGGCCACGTACGTGATCCCCGTGCCGCCGCTGAATCGCTCGGCATGCAGCCGAAACTCGGGCTCGCCGGGCGCGTCGCGATCCACATCGGCCGATCCGTGGTGCGCGGCCTGCCGCGCGGCATTCGCAATCCAGCCGTCCGCATGAGCGGGGACGATGGCCTGTCCGACGCTGTCGAATAGATAGAGCGAGCGGTCGGGGATCCGGAGCTCGGCGACGGCGTCAGCGACGCCGGCCGGTGCGCGCAGGCGCTCCACTTCACGGATCAATGTTGCCTGCATCACGGCCGCCGTCGCGGCCTTGAGAGACGCGTCGAGTTGCCGCGACATCTGGTGCCTGATCGCGGCGAAGGTGCCTCCGCCGAGGAGCACCACAATCAACGTGAGGACGCCCGCGTACGACAGCGTCAGGCGCAGCCGCAGCCGGTCGAGCGGCGTCATCGCGCTCACACCCCGAGCCGGTAGCCCGCACCGCGGACGGTCGTGAGCAGTTTCGGTTCGAACCCAACGTCGATCTTGGTGCGCAAGCGGCGTACCAGGACCTCCAGCACGTTCGCGAACGGATCGTGATTGTCGTCCCAGATGTGGGCCGTGATCGCGCCGCGATCGACGGCGTGCCCGGCATGACGCAGGAGAAACTCCAGCAGCGCAAACTCTTTCGTGGTCAATGCGATGGGCCGGCCGGCGCGCCGCACCACGCGTGCTCCCACGTCCATTTCGAGATCCGCGACGCGCAGTGTTGCGGGGGTGAGTGCCTGTGCACGCCGGCGGGCGAGCGCGTGCAGCCGCGCGATCAGCTCGCGAAAGGCGAACGGTTTGGTGAGATAGTCGTCAGCACCGGCCGTCAAGCCACGGACGCGATCATCGACGGCATCCAGCGCGGTCAGCATGAGGACGGGAGTCTGTACTGCGCTGCGGCGCAGCTGCGCGCACAGATCGAGCCCGCTCCCACCCGGCAGGCGGACGTCGAGGACGATGACGTCGTAGTCGCCGGCCTGCGCCAGCGCCTGTCCGTCGGCGAAGGTCGCTGCGATCGTGGGGTCGATGCGGTGCTCGCGGAGACCGTCCCGCAGCAATCCGGCCAGCTCAGGGTCGTCTTCAACGATCAACACCCTCACCTAGCCAAGATGCGCGAGCGCGTGACGCCCGCGCCAGAGGCTGTTAAATTTGGGCTCCATGATCGGCTTGCTCGCGCTCGCACTCGCCGTCCAAACCACGCAGACCCCCGTTTCTACCCCTGCCCCCTATCACGTCATCCGCCGGATTCCGTTGGCGGGCGAAGGCGGCTGGGACTACCTGACCGTGGATACGGTCGCTCACCGGCTGTACGTGTCGCGCAGCACGCATGTCGCCGTGGTCGATCTCGATCACGACTCGGTGATCGGCGACATCGCCAACACCAACGGCGTGCACGGCATCACGTTCGTGCGCGAGTTGAATCGCGGCTTCACGAGCAACGGCCGCGACACCACCGTGACCATCTTCGATCTCAAGACCCTCGCGCCGCTCTCGGTGGTGAAGGTCACCGGCCGCAATCCGGATGCGATCACGTATGATCCCTTCTCGCGTCGCGTGTTCACGTTCAACGGCGGCGGAGCCAATGCGACCGCGATCGATCCGCAGTCCGGAACCGTCGTGGGCACGCTGGACCTCGGCGGCAAGCCGGAGAACGCGGTGTCGGACGGGCGCGGACGCATGTACGTCAATATCGAAGACAAGAGCGAGCTCGTTGCGTTCGATCCGAAGACGCTGGCCGTGCAGGGCCGCTGGTCGCTGGCGCCGTGCGAGGAGCCCTCGGGGCTGGCGATCGACCGCCGGACGCGCCGCCTGTTTTCGGTGTGCTCCAACGGCGTGATGGCTATCGTGGATCCAGATCGCGGCAAGGTGGTGACCACGTTGCCGATCGGAAATGGCGTCGATGGTGCCGCGTTCGATCCGGGCAGCGGCTTTGCGGTGAGCTCGAATGGTGAAGGGACGATGACGTTCGTGCACGAGGAGTCGCCGGACAGCTTCCGGGTCGTCGCGACGGTGCCGACGCAGCGCGGGGGACGTACCATCGCGCTGGATGAGCGGACCCATCGTTTCTACACTGTCGCGGCGCAATTCGGCGAGCCACCGGCACCGACGCCCGACCGCCCACGTCCCCGACCCCCGATCATTCCGGGGTCGGTGGTCGTGGTGGTGTTGGGTCGTTAGCGCAGCGCGTTACCGCCCGACGATCGTCCTGTAGCTATCGCGGTTCCATTTCGGGCGCTCGGCGGCGTTCGCGACCTCGACCCCGAGGTAGAAGATGAGCCGCGCGACGCGCGATTCCTTTTCTGCGTCGATCTTGTCCGGCGAGTCGCCCACCTGGTGGTAATCGGGATGCGTGCCGCTGAAGAAGAACAGGATGGGCACGCCCTTCCGGGCGAAGTTGTAGTGGTCGGAGCGGAAGTAGAAGTTCTCCTCGGGCCAGATGTCGTCGATCGGCCGCATGTTGAGCTCGGGGTGCGCCGCGCCGATGCGGTTCAGCGTGGCGCCGAGATCTGAATGCTCTTTGCCGATCGCCACGATCGTGTCTTTCCAGTTGCGGCCGATCATGTCGATGTTGAGATCGGCCACGATGGTGTTGATCGGCACCGCTGGATGGTCGGAGAAATACGCGCTGCCCCACAAGCCCTTCTCCTCGCCGCTCACGTTCAGGAAGATGATCGAGCGCTTTGGCCGGGGCGTCAGTCTCGCCAATGCTTCGGCGATTTCCACCACCGCGACGGTTCCGGAGCCGTCATCATCGGCGCCATTGCAGATCGAGTCCGCGCCTTGAGCCCGGCAGGCGCCGCTGCCGCGCGGCCCCGCGACGCCGATGTGATCCATGTGCGCGCTGAACACGACGTACTCGTTCTTGAGGACCGGATCACTGCCCGGCAGGATGCCCACCACGTTCGGTGCGAGCTTGCGCTCGACGGTGCGCATCCGGGCATGCACGTGCAGTTGGGCTCCCCCGAGTGACTGGACCGAGAAGCTTGTGGCTGATTGCGCCGCACTCAAATCGCCGCCCAGACGGCTGACGACGGGCTGCAATGAGATCGCGCGAATCGCGAGGAAGACCGGAGGACCGACGGGCCGGAGCGGATCGCGGGGCTGCGGTCGGCTGCCACGCTCGAGGTTCCGTCTCCATATAGAGTCGGGCGCCGTTCCGACGAACACGATGCCTTGCGGTTTCCATGCAATCGCGCGTTGGAGCTCCGCACGATTGCGTGGTCGCGTCGCGAGGATGAGCATCTTACCCGCCAGCGCAGCGGTATCGACCGCGATCGCACCGGTCAGCGGTCCCGAGAGGAGGACCAGCTCGCCGGCGTAATCCCCAGTGTCGAATGAATTATCGACGAACTGGAAGTCGGTGCCGTATGCGAACGTAGCGTCGTTCCCCGCGGCGTGTACGAACGCCGCGGAGCTGTCGCCCCGAATTTCCACGCGGTCGATGGCGTAGCGCTGGATGAACGTGCCGCTGTCGCCCCCCGGCTTCAGCCCGAGGCGGCGGTACTCGCGCCCGATGTACGCAGCGACCTTGTCGAGCTCGGGACTCGGCGTGTCCCGACCACGCATGGAATCGTCGGCGATAATCCCGATGCGCCGGCGGATGTCCTCGGGCGAAATCGTCTGCGCCGCCCGCTGAACGGCCGCAGGCGTTTGGGTCAGCAACGCGGTTGACAAGAGCAGCAGCACGACCACGAGATCCTCGAGAAAGGAAAGCGAACGAAAACTAACGCGCCCGACCGTGTGCGACTACGATCGGGCGCGTCAGGTTTCAGTCTGAACGTTCAGGGCTTGCGACGCCGCACCTCGGGCTCGTTGCGCGGCTTCGCGGATTCGCGTGGCGGATCGCGCTGCGGCTCCGCGCGTGGTTGCGGCTGGCTGCGCGGTTCGTTGCGCGGCTCGACGCGCGGCTGACTCCGCGGCTCGCTGCGTGGCTCGTTCCGTGGCTCGTTCCGCGGCTCGACGCGGCGCGGCTCGCTGCGCGGCTCATTGCGCGGCTCATTGCGCGGCTCAATCCGGCGCGGCTCGTCACGTTGGGGCTCGACCGTACGCGGCTCGATCCGTCGTGGCTCCGCGTCACGGAGGCCCGGATTCCCTTGCGATTGATCCGCACGTGGGAGCACCATCGGCCGATCCGCGGGCCTGCTGTCGTCAGGGCGATTGCGGCGACCCGGATTGTCCGGATGCTCCGGGCGCTCAGGATGCTGCGGGTGATCCGGACGATCGCGCCGGCCATTACCGCGGTCGTCGTTGCCGTTGTTGCCGCGATCGTTGCCGTTGTTGCCGTTATTCCCGTTGTTCCGGTCGTTGCCGGGACGATCGCGTCGGTCGCGCACGTTGGGCGGCGGAATGATGCCCAGGCCACCCAGATCGCGGCCCGTCACGCCGCGACGCCCGTTGTCGTTGACTGGGCGCTCGCGTTCGCGCGAGACGAAGCCTTCGCGGCTGGGCCGATCCGATCCCCAGTCCTTAAAGATGAAGCGGGGCTGCGGGCGATAGGGCCGCACGAACACGACCCGGCCACCGCCGTAATAGCGATATGGATAGTACCAGGGATCGTCGTACACGAAAATGCGGAAGCGCACGCACGAGGTGTAGTACGGGTCCCAGTACGAATAGCTGACGTACGTGTGGCAGTCATAGCACAGGAAGCGAGGGTAGTCGTAGTGTTGGCCGACGTTGTACGAGACCACGTCGTAGTCCCAGTCGGCGTACCCCGCGGGGACGATGCGCTGTGCGAGATCGGTCATCGCCACGTAGGGGTCGCCCCGGACGCGGCCATCCGCGATGACGCGATAGTCCCAGTGATCGCCGCTCTCAATCTGGTCGTAGACGAACGCATCGGCCGACGCGACCGCGAAGAGGTAACCGACGCCGGGATAATCGTCGATCGTGAAGGCGTCGCTCCCCAGCTGGCGACCATCGACCTCGAGGTCGCGGCCGGCGCGCGCGAAGTTGTCTTCCCACGGGTCGCGCGGGAACAGCACGCGAACACGACCGTCCGTGTCTACGCGGAAGATCGTGATGTAGGCGTCTTGATCGAGGCGGAAAAAGAGCCGCACCCGCTCACCGGGGGTATAAACGGCCCCCTCGCCACGATTGGTCCACAGCTCGATGCGAGGGCGGTAAAAACTCGGCGCCTCTCGCCGGACGGCCGGCGTGGACACGAAGGCCAAGCTGAGCAACGCTAAGTTTGTGAACATGGAGCCTCCCGCCGCGCCCCTGAGGCAGAGACTGTGCCACAAGCCGAGTACGTCTAAATTATATTGTTATAATGACTTGCCCATGTGGCAATCCATTCGAGCTGTCCCATGGTAAGGACATTCCTTGGCTCAACGCCTAGATCTGCTTGATCCTGCCGAAGTCGCTCGTCTGGGTGGCATCGAAATCGTCGCCGAAGGCGTGGTCGAAGGTTTCCTGGCAGGAGTGCACCGGTCGCCGTTTCGCGGATTCTCCGTCGAGTTCACGGAGCATCGGGCCTACCAGGCTGGGGATGAGCTGCGGTACCTGGATTGGCGAATTCTGGGTCGCTCAGACCGGTTGTTCGTGAAGCAGTTCGAAGAAGAGACCAATCTGCGCGCCATGATCCTCCTCGACGCCAGCCGCTCGATGGCCTGGCAGGGCACGCCGGAACGTCTCACCAAGCGCGCCTACGCGGACCGGCTGGCCGCGGCCTTGGCGCTGATCCTGCTCCGGCAACGTGACGCGACCGGCCTCGTCACCTTCGACGAGCAGGTGCGGCAATTGATTCCCGCCCGCGTGAAAGCGGGTCAGTGGGCGCGGATCGTGCGCGGGCTGCTCGATACACCCGACGGGCAGGGCACCGCAGCGCACGCGGCGCTACAGCGACTGACCGCGCTGCTCGCCCGCCGGGGCATGGTGGTACTGCTCTCCGACTTGCTGTTCGATCGCGAGCTGGCCCTCGCAGCCCTTCGCTACCTGCGCCATCGCGGGCATCAGATCGTCGTGTTTCATCTCATGGATCCCGCGGAAGTGGTGCTGAGCGGTCCGCCCGAGGTCCGCTTCCGCGATCCGGAGTCGTCAGTCAGCGTCGTCGTGCGGCCGCGCGAGCTTGCTCGTGCGTACGCCGCTACCGTGCAGCGAGAAATCGCGGCGTGGCGCAAAGCCTGCCGCCGCCACGGCATCAGTTACCATCACGTACAGACCGACATGCCGTTTGGTCTCGCCCTGCGCCTGTTGACGTGAGCTTCCTTCATCCGTTGGCCTTGTTGGGGCTCGCCGCCGCGGCGATCCCGGCACTCCTGCACCTGCTCCAGCGACGCATCCCGCCCCAGCTCGACTTCCCGCCCGTCCGGTATCTCAGCGCAGCCGAGCGGGAGAGCGCTCGACGGCTGAAGCTGCGGCATTTGCTGCTCTTGATACTTCGGACCGCGCTGATCGTGCTGGTCGTGCTGGCGGCGGCGCGACCGCTGATCCCGCTGCGGGGCGGCGCCCACCAGCCGACGGCAGTGGTGATCATTCTCGACAACTCTCCGTCGTCGGGAGCAGTGGTGAGCGGTGGCGGCGTGCTGGATCGGCTGCGCGTCGCGGCGCGCTCCTTACTCGCGCGGACGACTTCCGCTGATCGGGTGTGGCTGATGTTATGCGACGGTGTACTGCGCGGCGGCACGCGTGAAGCGCTGCTCGCGATCATCGACAGCACCCACGCGGGCTGGCAGCGTCTGGACCTCGTCGACGCCGTCGGACGTGCCGCGCGCATCGTGGACGCACAGCCGCTGCCGGGGCGCGAGGTGCACGTGCTGAGCGATTTGCAGCGCACAGCCTTGGCATCAGGTAAGGCCGAGGTTCCGCGTGGCGTGCGCATACTCGCGCTCGAGCCGGGGACACCTGTCACCAACCGCGGTATTGCATCAGTCACGGTGTCGGAAGGGGCGGCGGTCATCGAGCTCAGCGGCTCGACGACCGCTGGCGGCGACATGCCGCAACCCGTGCCTGTCACCATTCACATTGGCGGCGCACGACGCGACCGCGGAGAAATCACCGCTCGAGGTCTCGCGACGCCTGGGGGGACCGGTGGCGGTTCAGCACGGTCCGCGGTGACCGTTTCGTTGCCGGTCCAATCACTGGCGCCGGGGTGGTGGCTGGGCGAAGCGGCCCTCGAGCCTGACGAGCTGCGGGCGGACGATCGTCGTCCCTTCGCCTGGCGCGTCGCGCCGCCAGCGCGCGTGACCGCTACGCCCGGGGCCGGCTCGTTCGTCGCGGCCGCGCTGGCGGTCCTCGAGGATGGCCGGCGCGTCATCGAGGGTCGGGACGTCGTGATCAGCGGCGGTGAAGCGGCGCCTCCCACGGCGCCGCACGCCATCGTCCAGCCGCCCGCTGACCCCGCCCTGGTCGGCCAGGCGAACCGGGCACTCGCGGCGCGCGGCGTCCCGTGGCACTGGGGACAGCTGGGCACACCCGGTAACGTCGTGGCGCCGCAACTGGCGGCGCTCGAAGGCACACCGGTCGCGCGTCGTTATCGGCTCGAGGGTGCGTCCGACGAGGTGCTGGCCACCGTCAACGGAGAGCCCTGGTTGGTGCGCTCCGGGAACGTCGTGCTGCTCGGGAGCCGGCTCGACACGGCGTGGACGGCATTGCCGACGGCGCCCGGATTCGTGCCGTTCATTGATGCACTCGTCAATCGGATCGTGATCGGTGAGGCGGACGTCAATTCCGCCGAGGGCGCGCCGGGTGTGGAGTTCCGGACGCGCGGCGCGGACACGGTGGGCGCGACGGTTTTCGGTCCCGACCCGCGCGAATCCGATCTCACGCCTGCCACACCGACGCTGGCGACGGCGGCATTCGGCGGACGAGATCGCGTCGAGGTGTTGAGCGCGAACGCGCTGGCGGCGGAGCGGTTCTCGGGGGCGCGGCGCGCAGATGCGAGCGGCGTGCTGCTCGTGCTCGCCTTGCTGCTCGCCGCGATCGAGCTGGCCGTCGCGACGCGCACGCGCTGATGGCTCTCGACTTCCTGCTCGAGCGGTTCGAGGAGCTGCCCGCCACCCGCTCGCTCATCGAGCGACTGCCATCGGCGGGAACGCGCATGGGTGTCGGTGGCCTGCCCGGCTCGAGCGCGGCCGTGCTGGTGTCCACGCTCGCTCGCCGCCTCCCACAACGCGTGTTCGCCATCGTTGCGCCCACGCCGGCGGACGCGGAACGATGGCTCGCTGATCTGCAAACCCTGCTCGGCTCCGAAACGACCGCGCTGTACCCCCAGCGCGAGTCGCTCGGTGCCGTGGAGCCGCATTACGAGCTGGCCGGCGAACGCATCGAAACGATCGATGCACTGCTGCGCGGCGCGGTCCGCGTGATGATCACCACCGCGCGCGCGACCGCGGAGCGGACTGCCGTACCCGCGGCGCTCGAGCAGCGGCGCCTCGTGATCGAGGTTAGTAAAGAGGAGAGGCGCCTGACGGACACCACGCAGCGCCTCGACGCCATGGGATACGAGCGCGTGCCCACAGTCACCGAGGTCGCGCAGTACAGCGTTCGCGGCGGCATTCTCGACGTGTACGGATTCGGCATGGCCAGCCCCGCGCGCATCGAATGGTGGGGCGACGAGATCGCATCGGTGCGGAGCTTCGATCTCGACACGCAGCGCTCGGGTGAGGTGCTGCATCGGGTAACAGTGTTGCCGGTACGGGCGGAAGTGGATGTTCGGGGGCCAGTAGGGGCGCAGCATGCTGCGCCCCTACACACCAATCTTCTCGACCTTCTACCCACCGACACGATCGTCCTCACCGACCAGGAATCCGCCGTCGCGCGAGAGGTCGAACGGGCCTGGGTGGACGCGGCCCACCATCTCGAAGTCGCGCGCCGCATGGGGGAGGAACCGCCTCGACGTGAGGAGCTGCTGGTGGATCCGGCAGCGTGGCGCGGGAGACTCGATCGGCTCGCGCGCATCTCGGTAAGCGAGGCGGAGACGGAGCGGCGGTTCCCCCTCGCCCCGCCAGAACACGTCGACCGGGACATGAAGCGCCTCCGCCAGATCGTCGCCGAGCCTCCGCCGACCGTGATTCTGTGCGACAACGAAGGACAGCTCGAACGCCTCGACGAGCTGCTCGGCTCCGATCGCGCGACGCTCGCCGTGGGTGCGCTCGATGGCGGATTCATCATGCCCACGCTGCGGGTGCTCACCGATCACGAGATCTTCCGTCGTGCGCGACGGCTGCGCCGCCCGCGCCGCTACCGCAGCGCGGTCACGACAGCTGCCTCCCGACCGCTGACGCCGGGCGGATATGTCGTGCACCTGGAGCACGGCATCGGCATCTATCGCGGCCTGCAGACCATCTCCGTCGGCTCGGATGGTGCCACACTCGAGGTCGCCGTGGTGGAGTACGAGGGGGGCGATCGCCTGAACGTCCCGCTGTACCGGATCGACCAGCTCGAACCCTACCGAACGGTTGGCGATGGCGACTCACCGCCGCCGCGCCTGCATCGCCTCGGCGCCACCACCTGGCAACGACAGCGTGATAAGACGCGAGCCGCCATTCGCGCCATGGCGGCGGAATTGCTGGATCTGTACGCGCGCCGGCAGCTCGCGCACGGATATGCGTTCCCGCCCGATACGCCGTGGCAGCGCGAGCTCGAGTCCTCGTTCCTTTATGAAGACACTCCCGACCAGCGCCGGGCCTCAGATGAGGTCAAGCGCGACATGGAGCGCGCCCGCCCGATGGACCGGTTGCTCGTCGGCGATGTCGGGTACGGGAAAACGGAAGTGGCGGTGCGCGCCGCCTTCAAGGCGGTGCAGGCGGGCAAGCAAGTCGCGGTGCTGGTGCCGACCACGATTCTCGCCGAACAGCACGGCCGCACATTTCGGGAGCGGCTGGCCGATTACCCGGTGCGCATGGAGGTGCTCTCGCGGTTTCGCAGCACCAAGGAGGCCGCGCCAATCGTCCAGCGCTTGGCCGGCGGCGAGGTGGACATCGTGATCGGAACGCATCGACTACTGTCTTCTGACGTAACATTCAAAGACCTTGGTCTCCTCATCGTGGATGAGGAGCATCGCTTCGGCGTCCGGCACAAAGAGCGTCTCAAGGCGTTGAAGCTGAGCGTCGATGTTCTCACGCTGACCGCCACGCCCATTCCCCGAACCCTGCATCTCTCGCTCGCGGGATTACGCGATCTCACATTGCTCGAGACGGCGCCCAAAGACCGCTCGCCGGTGCTCACGTTCGTCGAGCCGTGGGACGACGCGTTGCTCGAGGAAGCGATGGCGCGCGAGCTCGACCGGGGCGGCCAGGTCTATTTCGTGCACAACCGGATCGAGACGATCGAGACGGTCGCGGCGCGGGTCCAGGCGCTCGCGCCGCGCGCGCGGCTCGCCGTGGCGCACGGGCAGATGCGCGAAGCCGATCTCGAAGCGGTCATGGGGCGCTTCGTACGTGGTGAAGTGGACGTTCTCGTCTCCACGACGATTGTCGAGTCGGGCCTCGACGTCCCGAACGCCAATACCATGATCGTCGATCGGGCCGACCGGCTGGGGCTGGCCCAGCTCTACCAGCTCCGAGGACGCGTCGGGCGCAGCCACCGGCGTGCGTTTTGTTACCTCCTCGTGCCGGACCTGGTCGAGCCCCTCGCGGAGGAACGCTTGCAGGTGCTCGAGCATCATACTGACTTGGGGTCGGGCTATCGGATCGCGCTGCGGGATCTCGAGCTACGCGGCGCCGGAAACTTGTTAGGCGGCGAGCAGTCGGGGCACGTCCAGGCGGTCGGCTTCGACATGTACCTCCGCTGGCTGGAAGAAACGGTGCGCGGCTTGAAGGCAGGGGACGGGGGACGAGGGACGGGAGATGGGTGGACGCCGCCCGATGTGACCATGGACGCGCCGGCGCACTTGCCGGACGAATATGTCGCCGATGACGATACGAAGCTCGAGCTGTACCGGCGGCTGGCGCGTGCCGAGCAACCAGGTGAGATTCAAGCCGTCCGTGGCGAGCTGCGTGACCGTTTTGGGCCATTGCCGGCGGACGCGGAGCGCCTGTTGCTGGTCGCTGAGCTGCGCGCGCTGGGGGCGCAGACGGGGTTGGAGACGGTCCTGATCAAGGGCGACGAAGCACGGCTGACGTTCCGACGGGATGCGGCGCCGCGGCTTGCGGGCCTGCAGGTGGCGCTCGAGGCCGTGCAGTTCGAAGCGGACGTGCGGCGCGCGGTGCCGCTCTCCCTCAGGCTCCGCCGGCTCGGCGGAGAGTCGATTGGCCCCGGCCTGGTCCGGGCGCTCGCGGCGGTACTCCGGGATCATCACCGTCATTAGAGAAAGGAAACGGATGCGACGTCTGAGTCTGGTGTTTTTGCCCTTCACGCTGGTTGGGTGCGCGGCGCTGCGCGACGCGTTCTCGTCACGCGCCGACATTGTCGCGCGCGCCAATGACCAGACTCTGACGGTGGAACAGCTCGCCGGCTGGGCCGGCGCGAATCGGGATCTGCCGCTCGATCCGCTGACGCTCGGCCGGGTGTCGCGCGCGTGGGTCGATTACACGTTGTTCGCGGAGGCGCTCGCCGACGGCAAGGATCTGCGCGACTCGGCGACCGCCGCCGCCACGATGTGGCCCATGGTCTCACAGTTGAAGTGGCAAAAGTTGCACAACCGGCTCACGGCCCGAGAGAGTCTCACGCCGCAGCAGGTGGACTCGGCCTACGAGGCGGGCCAGGTCCGCGTGTTCCAGCACATTCTCTTTCAGGTGCCCCAGAACGGCGCGGACAGTATCGACAAACGCAAGCATCGGCAGGCCGAACAATTACTGCCGCAGGCGCGCACCGCGGGAGCACGGTTTGCGCAGCTGGCCGTGCGCTACTCGGAGGATCCCAGTGCCAAAGCGGCCGGCGGGTCGTTGGGGCTCGCGACGCGCGGCCAATTCGTGCCGCAGTTCGAAGACGCCGCCTGGCAGCTCGCCCCGGGCGCCGTTAGTCCGATCGTGAAAACCCAGTTTGGCTATCACATCATTCGGCGTCCGCCCCTGGCCGAGGTGCAGGACTCGTTCCGCGTCGAATTGGAGTCGCGGATCACCCGGCAACTGGATTCGGTGTACGTCGACAGCCTCGACATCAAGCGTCGCATCAAGACCGTGGATCGGGCGCCCGAATATGTGCGCACCGCCGTGCAGGATCTCGATGCCGCGCGTACGAGCAATCGGGCGCTCGTCACGTATCGCGGTGGCGAGCTCAGGGTGCGTGACTTGATGCGGTGGCTGGGAGCGCTCAACCCGCAGCTGGTGCAGACGCTGCCGTCGGCCAGCGATCAGCAGATCAACCAGTTCCTCAAGGCGATCGCGCAGCGGCAGCTGTTGCTGGAACAGGCGGACTCCGCCCGGGTCACGCTGAGTCCGGACGATTGGCGCCAGATCCGCGAGGAGCATGACTCCACGATCGTGACGCTCACGGCGGTTTTGAATCTGACGCCCGAGGTGCTGCGGGATTCGGCCGGCCCATCGCCACAAGCGCGCGTGAATTTCGCCGCCGCGCGCGTCAGCGATTATCTGGACCGCGTCCTCCACAAGCGCGCACGCTATTTCCCCGTGCCGATGTTCCTGGCCGAGCGACTCCGGGATCAAGGACGGTGGAGCGTGGATGAGGCCGGGATTCGGCGCGCGGCGGAGCGGGGTGAGGAGCTCCGTGCTGATTCCGGACAGGCCGGCAGCGCGGGAGCACCACGCATGACGCCGGCACCCGGACCGCCGCCGATCGACACCGCGCGCCACCAGCCGGGCGGACGGCCGCCGCGATGAGAGCTGTTCTCGTTTTGGTGGTGGCCTGCGCGGCCACGACGGTCGCGGCGCAACAACGGCCGGCACCGGACCAGACGCTCGATCGCATCGTCGCGATCGTGGGCACGCGCCCGATCCTCGCGTCACAAATCGATGAAGAAATGGTCCAGCAGCAGGCGCAGGGGATGACGCTGCCGACCGACTCCGCCGGCACCGCGATGCTGCGGCGCCAGATTCTGGACCGGCTGGTCGAGCTCGAAATAATGGTGCAGCAGGCGGAGCGTGATACGTCGATCAAAGTCACAGATCAGGAAGTCCTCGATCAGGTCGAGCAGACGTATCAGAATGTCCGCAAGCAGTTCAGCTCCGAGAACGATTTCCGCGATCAGATCCGGCAGGCGCGGTTTGGCTCCGTCGAGGAGTGGCGGCGGTGGCTGGGGGACCAGCAGCGCCGGCAGCTGCTCGCGCAGCGGCTGATCGAAGCGCAACGGCAGAAGGGGAAGCTCCGGCCCATCCCGCCGACGGAAGCGCAGATGCGGGAATTCTGGGAGCAGAACAAGGATCAGCAGCCGAAGCGGCCGGCGACGGTTGCGTTTCGACAGATCGTCGTCAAGCCGGTGGCGGATTCGGCGGCGCGGCTCAACGCGTTCCAGCGCGCCGAATCGCTGGTGGTCGAGCTCCGGCATGGCGCCGACTTCGCGGCGGCGGCCAAGCGATTCTCGCACGACAGCGCGTCCGCGGCGCAGGGCGGTGAGCTGGGCTGGTTCCGGCGCGGCCTGATGGTCAAGGAGTTCGAGGACGTGGCGTTCCGGCTCCGTCCGGGCGAAATCTCTCCACCAGTGGAGACCTCGTTCGGCTTCCACATCATCAACGTCGAGCGCACGCAGCCGGCTGAGATCCTCGCACGGCATATCTTGATCACCCCGGTCATCAGCGAGGCCCAGCTCGCCCTCGCGAAGCGCCTGGCCGATTCGCTGCACGATGTGCGCGCGCGCGGATCCGCCGCCGTTTCCTTCGATTCACTGGCGAAGCTGTACGGCGACCCGCAGGAGGCGAAGCTCGCGGAGGATGTCGCGCTCACCGATATGCCGCCGGAGTATCAAAAAGTCATTTCAGCCGACACGACACTCGGGCTGAAGCCGGTCATCACGGAAGGGGCCGGCACGCCCCGGGCGAAGTTCGTCGTCCTCGAGGTCACCGCGCGCCATGCGGCCGGGGACCTGGCGTTCGACGACGTGAAGTTGCGGATTCGGCAATCGCTCAGTGATCAGCTCGCGATCCGCCACTTCATCGATCAGTTGCGCCGCCAGATCTATATCGCTATCAGACTGTAGCGGTGGCACCTCATCGACCGCGCCTCGCCGTTGCCGTAGGAGATCCCCGCGGGATCGGTCCCGAGGTAGTGCGCAAAGCGCTCCGGCAGCCGCTGGATGCGGAGGTTCGCATGGTGGGCGGCTGGGAAGATGGAGCGCCGAGTGAACTGGAAGCCGGTCGTGCGGCGGCGGAGGGCATCGAAGCGGCGGCCCGGCTGGCCCTGTCGGGGGAAGTGGATGCGATCGTCACGGGTCCCGTCAATAAAGCCGCACTGCACGCGGCCGGCTACCGGTTCCCCGGCATCACCGAGTTCCTGGCGCACATCGCGGGCGATATTCCCGTCGCGATGATGCTGACGACGGGCCGGCTGCGGGTTGTGCTCGTGACCACGCACCTGTCGTTACGCGACGCGATCGCATCCGTGACCACGGAGCGCGTCGTGCAGGCGGGGCGCATCGCGGTGGAGGCGCTGCAACGGTGGTGGGGCGTGGCGTCGCCGCGCCTCGCACTCTGCGCTCTCAATCCGCACGCGGGCGAAGGCGGGTTGTTCGGCGACGAGGATGCGCGCATTCTGGAGCCGGCCGCGGCGGCGCTCGAAGCGGCGGGGCCGCTGCCCGCCGATACGGTCTTCGTGCGAGCGCTCCGGGGTGAGTTCGACGCCGTGCTCGCGCCGTATCACGATGTGGGCATGACGGCGGTGAAAGTGTCGGGATTCGGAACGGGCGTGAATGTCACACTGGGTTTGCCGTTCATCCGCACATCACCCGATCACGGCACGGCATTCGACATCGCCGGGAAGGGGATCGCGGACGCCGGGTCGATGCGCGCCTCGCTCGAGCTTGCGGTGCAACTCGCGACCGGGCGTCAGTCGCGGGGGGACTAGCTCGAGGGTTCCGGAACGTGTGTGGTCGCCGGCCAGACCCGCACCCGCCCCACACGCCGGCCGTCCATCTCCAGAATCTCGAACGTCGCTCCTTGCAAGTTCACCCGGTCGCCGACCTTCGGCAGGCGGCCCAACCGTCCGAACAATAGCCCGCCGATCGTCGTGTAATCGGTGTCGTCGAGCTGCAGCTTCAGCGCGCGGTTGACGTCGTCGATTTCCGTGCTGCCGGCGAGAATCGGTACGCCCCCGCCCCCGCCCCCGCCCCCGCCGCCGCCGCCGGCGCCGCTCAATGCCGTGCCGGACGCGGTCGGCACCTGGTCGTACTCGTCGTAGATCGGCCCGACGATCTCCTCGAGCAGGTCCTCCATGGTCACCAGTCCTGCCGTGCCGCCGAATTCATCCAGGACGATTGCCAGGTGCACCTTCTGCCGTTTCATGTCGGCGAGGACATCTTCGACTTCGCGCGTCCCCGGCACGAAGAACGCGGGTCGCGCGATGTCCTGCACCGGAGCTTCGGAGCCGGACAGCAGGCCGCGCAAAATGTCTTTCGCATGTACGATGCCGATCACATCATCGAGCGAGTCCCCGGTCACGGGATAGCGCGAGCGGCCGGCGGCGGCGACGCGGTCGGCTGCCTCCGCCAGCGATGCCTCGGCGGGGAGAGCGACGATCTGTGTCCGCGGCGTCATGACCTCGCGCGCATTCTTTTCGCTGAACTCGAACACGCCTTCCAGTAAGCGCGCGTCGCCGGCGCCCAGCCCGCCGGTCTTGCGGCTCTGCTCCACCAGCATGCGGATCTCTTCGGGCGAATGCACGCGGTCGTGCTCGGTGCTCGTACTTTTGATGCCGAGCATCCGCACCAGCAGATTCGAGCTCCAGTTGAGCAGCTCGGTGAACGGCCGTGTGATCCAGGAGAAGACGATCAGGGGAGCCGCGACCCAGCGGCTCGTCCCTTCCGGATAGGTGATCGCCCAGGCCTTGGGTGCCTGCTCTCCGAACACCACGTGGAGGAATGATATCACCGCCACGGCGGTGACGGACGCGATGCCGCCGCGCGTGAGAAAGTTCAGGCTTTGGGGGAGCGCGGAGAACCAGTCGCGGAACAGGTGCGCGACGGTGTCCTCGGCGACGTAGCCGAGCAGGATCGACGCGACGGTGATGCCGAGCTGCGCGGCGGAGAGCTGGCGGTAGAGGTCCCGCAGGGCCTTGCGCACGGTGCGGGCCTTGCGGTCCCCACGCCGGATCATCGCCTCGATGCGCGTGCGGCGCGCGGCCACGAGCGCGAACTCCGCCGCGACGAAGAAAGCGTTGGCCGCGACGAGCACGATGACGGCGACCAGGCGCAGCCAGAGGGCGTTCACGATCTAAAAGGTATTATGTTTCCCGCCGAGGAAACACTCGTGCTGCCCGCCGAAGCTCACTGCACCTATCGCGCGCCCCTCAACGTCGAGACTCGACGGCGCCTGACGCTGGCGCTGGCCATCACGGCGGCCGTCATGTTCGTCGAGATGATCGGCGGCTGGCTGGCAGGCTCCCTCGCGCTGCTCGCGGACGCGGCCCACATGCTCGCGGACGTCGCCGCCCTGGGTCTCGCGCTGATCGCAGCCTGGATCGCGCAGCGTCCCGCCACGCCCGAGCGCTCGTTCGGCTTCTTGCGCCTGGAGATTCTCGCGGCGCTCGTCAACGGCGCGGTGCTCTTCGCCATCGCGATCGGCATCGGGATCGAGGCGTGGCGCCGGTTCCGCACGCCGCCGGCGGTGAACGGCCTGTTGCTGTTGAGCGTAGCGGCCATCGGTTTCATGGCAAATCTCGCGGCCGTGTTCGTGCTGCACCGCGGCCATGAGCACTCGCTCAACCAGCGCGGCGCCTACCTGCACGTGCTCGGCGATCTGCTGGGATCGGTGGGCGCGCTCGTTGCCGGGGTGATCGTACTCTCACTCGGCTGGACGTTGGCCGATCCCTTGATCTCGGTGCTGATCGCCGCGCTCGTGCTCGGCAGCGCGTGGCGACTGGTCAAGGAGAGCAGCGATGTACTGCTGGAAGCGACACCATCGCACATCGCGCTCTCCGACGTACACGATCGTATCGCATCGGTCCCAGGCGTCGAGTCGGTTCACGATCTGCATCTGTGGACCGTAACGAGCGGCGTGGTCGCGATGAGCGGGCATCTCGTGGTCAAGAACCCGACCGACAATCAGCCCGTGCTCGAGGCAGTGCAGGATCGCATGCGGGCGCTGGGGATTGCGCATGTCACGGTGCAGGTGGAGCGGGAACCGACCTGCGACTGACCGAATGCCTTGTTACGCACCGTTACTCCGTTTATACTGCGCCCCTCTTTAAGGGGACTCGTAAGCCAGTGAAGATTCGCAACATCGCTATCATCGCCCACGTCGACCATGGCAAGACCACGCTGGTCGATCAGATGCTGCGCCAGGCGGGGGTGTTCCGCGCCAATCAGCACGTGGCGGAGCGCGTCATGGATTCCAATCCGCTCGAGCGTGAGCGCGGAATTACGATCCTGGCGAAGAATACTTCGGTGCGGTGGGGCGACACGAAGGTCAATATCGTGGACACGCCGGGGCACGCCGATTTCGGCGGTGAGGTCGAGCGGATCCTGCGGATGGTTGACGGTTTCCTCCTATTGGTGGATGCCGCCGAGGGGCCCATGCCGCAGACGCGGTTCGTGGCGGGCAAGGCGCTGGCGCTCGGACTCAAGCCGATCGTGCTGGTCAACAAGATCGACCGGTCTGATGCGGAGCCGCTCCGGGTGCACGACGAAGTGCTGGAGCTGCTGATGGACCTCGACGCGTCGCCTGAGCAGTTCAACTGCCCTTTCCTTTATACATCGAGCCGTGCGGGGACCGCGACGCTCGAGCTGGCGAAGGCCGGAAAGGATCTGAAGCCGCTGTTCGAGACGATTCTGGGCACGATCCCCCCACCGAAGGCAAATCCGGACGGACCGTTCCAGATGCTCATCTCGACGCTCGACTATTCGTCCTATCTGGGACGGATCGGCATTGGCCGGATCGAGCGCGGGCGTGTCCACGTGGGTGACACCGTCGCGTTACTGCCGATCGGGGAGCCGGGTCCTGTGGGCGACGGCAAGTTCGAGCAGGCGCGGGTGGTGAAGCTGTTTGCATTCGAGGGCCTGGAGCGTGCGGAGCTCGAGACGGCGGAAGCGGGCGAGATCGTCGCCATTGCCGGGCTCGCCGGTGTCGAAATTGGAAAGACCGTGACGGCGCCCGATCACCTCGACCGGCTGGCGGGCATCGCGGTCGAGGAGCCGACGATCTCGGTCGACGTGCTGGTCAACAACTCGCCGCTCGCCGGGCGCGAGGGCAAGTTCGTGACCGGCCGGCAGCTGCGTGAGCGGCTCTATCGCGAGCTGGAGCGCAACGTCGCGCTGCGGGTGGAGGACACGGACACGCCATATGCCTTCACTGTGTCGGGGCGGGGGGAGCTGCACCTCGGCATCCTGATGGAGACGATGCGGCGCGAGGGATACGAGTTTCAGGTCAGCCGGCCGCGGATCATTCCGCGTGAGGGGCCGAACGGCGAGCGGCTCGAGCCCTACGAGGAGCTGATGATCGACTGCCCGGAGGGGTATGTCGGCGTGGTGATGGAGAAACTGGGACCGCGGCGCGCGACCATGCTGGATATGAAGAATCCGGGGTTGGGCATGGTGCGTATGCGGTTCAAGATCCCGGCTCGCGGCCTGCTGGGGTACCGCTCAGAATTCCTGACGGACACGCGGGGGACGGGGATCATCCACCACCGCTTCTTCGAGTATGATTTGTGGGCCGGTCCGCTCTCGGGGCGGAACCGGGGGGTGATGGTGGCGGACCGGGAGGGGGTGGTGGTGGCGTACGCCCTCTTCAATCTTCAGGAGCGCGGTACGATGTTCGTACAGCCGGGGGATCCGGTCTATGAGGGGATGATCATCGCGGAGCACGTGCGGCCGGGTGATCTGGACGTCAATGCCACGAAGGAAAAGAAGTTGACCAACATGCGCACCACCGCGGCGGATGAGATGATTATCTTGGAGCCGCCACGCCAGATGACCTTGGAGCTGGCGTTGGAGTACATCGAGGACGACGAGCTGATCGAGGTGACGCCGTCGTCGGTGCGGTTGCGCAAGGGCATCCTGGGCGCGACCGAGCGCCGCAAGGTCGCCCGGAGCGAAAAGCGCGCCCTCGAGGAGTAGGGTAGGGCAAGGGGGGGGTCTGGAGCAGTCGTTCGACGTAAACCTCAGCCGGAGGTGGCAATGCTGGCCCGTGAGACGTCGACTCATTGGTCGCTCAAGCGCAGGAGCGACGAAGTCGACGAGGAGTTCGGAGAATTCGAAGAGGACAAGGAACTCGACGAAGACTTCGATGATGAGCTGGACGAGGACGATCTCGACGACGAGGATCTCGACGAAGACGATTACGACGACCTCGACGACGAGTTCGACGACACGGATGAGGACGACTTCCGGCCCAAGAAGGGACCGAAAAGAGAATGGGAATAGGGGTTAGGGGCTCGGGGCTGGTGAACACCCGAGACAGAAAGATCGCGGGTTTTCCCAAGCCTCCAGCCCCGAATCCCTAGTCCCGAGTAGGGCCTGTAGCTCAGGTGGTTAGAGCGCACGCCTGATAAGCGTGAGGTCGGTAGTTCAACTCTACCCAGGCCCACTGGGCACACAGCGTCGCATAGAACCCGTCGGGTTTTGTGCGACGCGCGGCATTTCAGGGGCGACGCTTTTCGCGCAGCGGTTTTTCGTAATCAAATAGGTCTGTCGGCGTGATGCGCAGTGCCGCGCAGAGGCGCTCGATGGTGTCCGCATGAATGAGCCGGAAGCGGCCGTTGGGGCGCGTCAGCCGGTAGATCGTGTTCAGGCTGAGACCCGTGTACTTGGCGATGGCATACCCCGTCAGGCCGCGCTCCTCGAGCAACTGGCGCACGCGTAATCGCACCAAGCCCTTGCGGCGCATATAGACTTTCCTGCCCTGATATGTCGCCATGTGTCCTCCCCGCATCATGATTCATAACTCACTTATACCATGCATGTGCACTATAACCCATATCTATGTGATATCGGGCCACGGGTCATATTGCACGATGTAGGGCAAAATGTACCCCACCCTCGGGAAACCCCTTGGCGGCTAACTACTGGAACAGCTGGGGATAGCCCCTAACACTACTCGGGCAGGACTCTTGCTTGTGGTGCAGCAATCCGATACGAGGCTCTGGGGGGACGGTGAGGAATCGCACAGGATTCACGTTCATCGAGATGATGATCGTGCTGGTCGTCGCGGGATTGGTGTACACCATCGCCGCGCGGCCGGTGCGGGGGGCGTTCGTCGCCGCCTCGCGCCGCGCCGCGGTGCGCGAAGTGACCGCCTATCTGTTTCGCGCCCGCATGATCGGGATCCAGCAGAGTCGCCGCGCGTGGGTCGTGCGGAGCGGCAACGTCCTCAAGATCGTGGTGGATTCGTCCGGCACGAAGGTGCAGATCGGGACCACCATCGACATGAATCTCCGTTACGGCGCTACGCTGACCGCGACGCCGAAAGACAGCATCGAGTTCGATCCGCGAGGGTTCGTGGTACTGCCGGCATCGACCCCGAAGCTCATCGTCACCAAGGCGCCCGCTGCCGACACGCTGTGCGTGACCGGCCTGGGGCGCATCGCCGTGAGGGGGTGCTGACCATGGTTGGTCGACTGCTTCGACGCGTGCGGCGTGCGCTCCGGCGCATCGGCAGCTCGCGCGGCGGCTTCACGGTCATAGAAGTGATCATCGCCGTGATGATCTTCACCGTCGGGCTGCTGGCGATGGCGGGGACCGCGTCGCTCATCATGATGACGATTACCGGCTCGAAGACGCGCAGCGTCGCGGCGACGGTTGCCGAATCGCGCTTCGACCGGATGCGCGCGCAGTCGTGCGCGGCGCACACCAGCGGCAGCGCGGTCACGCGCGGGATCCGCGAGGACTGGAGTGTGAAGGCCCTGGCACGGGCGGACGACGTCACCGTGGTCGTCACCATGCTCAGCAACCACCGGGTTCGGACGCAGGCATTCCGGAGCTATATCCCATGCTGATCGCCACGGTGCGCCGGCGTCGCGCGGGGTTCACGCTCGTCGAGATCCTCGTCGTCCTGGTTTTGATGGGGATTTTCGCGGCCGCGATGGTGAATCTGCTGCTGCGCCAGCAACGCTTCTACAACAGCACCTCCCAGGTCATCCTGACCCGGCAGCAGATCCGCCAGGCCACGTTCATGCTGCCCGCGGATCTGCGTGGCATGTCGCGCGCGGGCGGGGATCTCGCGGTGATGACGGACTCTTCGATCGAGTTCCGGTCGGTGTTCGGCACCTCGGTCGCGTGCATGGTAAACACCGCGGGTGCCTGGATTTCCACGGTACCGGTGCGGCTGGTGAAGGGGTCGGCGATGACCAGCTGGAAGGTCTCGCCGGCGGTGAACGATTCCGTCGCCCTGTACGACGACGGCGCCAGCATCGGCGCCCAGGACGACGGCTGGCGGTTCTCGCGCATCACCGCCGTCTCCCTGGTGACCGGGGATAACGTCAATGGGTGCCCCGTTGCTTCCAGGCTCGACAGCATCGTCGACCTGACGGCGAGCAATCCGAGTTACCATCTCACGATTTCTCCGGCGCCGACGGCGACGACGCTGCAGGGAGCGTCGATTCGGCTCTTCCGGCGCGTGCACTACAGCCTGTGGCGGTGGGCGACGGACGGCAACTGGTATCTCGCGTATTACGACTGCGTGCCGAATCGTGTGCCCGTCTGCAATACGCCCCAGCCGATCGCCGGCCCGCTGCGCCCGTATGCGGCGCCCGGCACGACGAGCGGCCTGGAGTTCACCTACTACGATTCGACCGGGGCCGTGACCGCCGTGAAGGCCCAGGTTGCGCGGATCAGTGTGGTGGCGCGGGGGCAGGGCGAGACCACGATCAACCTTACGGGGGCGGCCCCGATCCCGCTGCGTGATTCGCTGCGGATCGAAGTCGGGCTCCGCAATCGCAATTGAGGAACGAGGCCATGAAGCGTTACGTCAAGCGGACTCTTCGGTCGGAACAGGGTATGGCGCTGCTTGCCGCCCTGGGTGGGATCATTCTGATCGGCGTCATCATTGCGGGCGTGCTGTTTTCCGTCACGCAGGATTATCGCATCAGCGACAACTCGCTCCGCCAGTCGCGCGCGACGGCGACCGCCGAGCTCGGGTTGAACCGGATTCTGGTCGACTGGAGTCTGGCCGACAACCAGCGGCTCAGGACGGGGGACACGCTGAAGCGTGCGTTCACCGCGTCGGGCGGCGGCATCGCGAACGTCACGGTGACGCGCCTGCCGGGCCCCTTTTTCTGGGCCGTCTCGGAAGGCATGTCCGGCACGACGCGCAGTTCGTTCGCGGCGCGGCGCCGGTACGGCATGCTGCTGCGTCTCGACACGCCGAACATGAACTTCATGGGCGCCATCACGACGCAGGGCAATACGACCATCAACGGCAACGTCACGGTCAACGGGAACGATGCGGCGCCCGGGGGCTGGACGAGCTGTTCGACGGGTTCCAATGTCGCCGGTGCCGCGATCTCTCCCACGACGACGGCGACCGTCAACGGTAGCGTGACGGTGAACGGCAACCCGCCGGTGCTGACGACGCCCGCGGCCAGCGACACGAACACCTACTTCAACTACGGCAACTCGAACTACTGGTCGCTTGCCAACAGCGCGAACCTCGTGTATCCGGGCGGCACCACCTTGAACGGTGTGCTGCCAATCGCGGCGGGCGCGACGTGTGTCGCCAGCCTGATTCCGGCCAACTGGGGCGAGCCGAATCACACGGTGCCGGCGAGCCCGTGCGAGACGTATTTCCCCATCATCCACGTGCTGGGAAACCTGAGCGTCAACACCGGCCGAGGGCAGGGAGTGCTGCTCGTCGATGGTGACATGACGGTCGCGGGGAACTTCGTGTTCACGGGGGCCGTCATCGCTCGTGGGGCACTCAAGATGTCGGGCACCGGGAACAAGATCACCGGTGCGGTGATGTCGGCGAGCGTGTCGGTCGATGACAACGTCTCGCTCAGTGGTAATACGGGCATCCAGTACTCGTCGTGCGCGCTGCTGGCGGTGCTTTCGGCGAACGCGTACCCGCGCGCGGCACGGCAGCGGGGCTGGGTTGACGTGTTCTAAGGGGAGCAGCCACGCTGGCGGTGATCAGTGCGACATCAGTCGCAATCCCTCGTCCACCATGAACTCGGCCAGCTCGGGGTTCTGCTTGTGGAGATCGCGCCGGGCCCGGCCTAGGCATGCCAGGGCCCGGTAGAGCCGCAGGTTCGCCTGCGCGCCCGGCGGCCCCGACGTGGTGTACGCCTCGACGAAGGCGTCGGCGGCGGAGTCCAGCGCGTGCCGCGCGGCGAGCAACTTGATCGCCCGGCGCTGCAGCGCGACCAGGAACGCGGCGACGTCCCGGCTCGGGTCCGCGGTATCGTGCTCGTCCAAGTCGATGACGACCGTGCGCTGACCGCTCAGGATGACGTGATCGGCGATGAAGCTCCCGTGCCCTGCACACCGCGGCACCGCCGCGGCCATCGGTGCCGCCTCCTCGAGCTGCGCGAGGAGCACCTCGGCCTTCTGGCGCAGCTTGGTCATGCGCGTCGTCGCCTCGCGGTTGTGCGCCAGCTTGGCGGCGAGGTCGTGGCCGTTCTCGGGCTGCGGGGCGGCGCGGTGGAACCGGCCCAGCCACTCACCGCATCGCTCGGCCGCTGCGGTCCAGTCGGCGGGCCGGCCGGTGCGGATCACGTCGTTCATCGGGGAGCCCTCGATCTTCTCTTCAAGGCGCACGCGGAGCGCGGGCAGCCAGCTGAACGGGGTGGGAACGGAACAGTCTGACTCTGGCCCGAAGCCGTCCCTGCTCAACCGCCGCATGGTGGCGAACACATCCGCGCGGTCGTCCGCGTAGACCTTGCCGATCAGTTCGCGCCGGCCGGTGCGCGAATTCACGACGATGGCGACCGTGCAGCGATTCCGGTGCCTCCGAATGCGCTGGATGCGCGCCTCCTGCGGTGCGCCGGAGTGCCATTCCGAGACACACAACCGTTCGAGCGCCTCGCCGAATTCTTCCCGCTTCAGTGTGGCCATGAGATCCGACGCGATTGCGAGCGTCATGTGTCCCTCCGTTAGAAGCGCAGCAGATAGCTCGCCTTCACGAAGAACTGCCGGCCCACGGACATGTCCGGCGACCTGCTGGGACCGAGCTCGCGCGGCGTGCCGGGGAGGAACTGCAGGTTCTCGTACCGGTCGGTGTAGCCGAGGTACAGGGCCGTGCCTGGGTGCGCGAGGTAGGTGAAGAGGGCGTCGATCCCCCACTTCCGCTGCCGCGCATCCTCGGCGGAGAGCGTGGTGTCGGCGTCGCTCACCTTCCAGTCCACGATCGCGCGGAGCGACAGCAAGGGTGTGAACTGGTAATTGAGTTTCTCTCGGAGCTGGTGCTCGCCGACAATGCGCGAGCCTGTTGACGTCCGCAGCTCAGCGTAGTTGTACGATTGCTCGATGCGAAGCTGCGATGTGGGACGGAGGGTGACTTTGACTTCCGCCTCGCGTGCGCGCTCGAGGGAAGGTTGGAGACCGTCCACCGGGTCGTGGTTCACGGCGGTGCCCCAGATGTATGCGGCGGTCACCCCGAGCCACTTCACCCACTCGGTGCCGACCTCCGCCTGCGTGGCTTGGGGACGGAACCCGATCCCCTCGAACAGCTCGAATCCCTCGAGCCGGTTGACCAACAGCTTGGAGTTCCCTCTCAGCTCCACCAAGAACTGGGCCTCGGTCTCCCGATCCAGGAGCTCGCCTGTCTCGTGATCCCAATAGGCGTTCACGGAGACGGCGGGCCCGAACGTCGTCACCGGGCCGCTCTTCAGCCGCACGGTGTAGTCCGCCGCGTGTTCCATCCGCCGGAAACCGACTCGATTCACGAACCCCAACGGCGCAGAGAAGGCAGGGCCGAACTCCTGGTACTTTCCCTTGTAGTCGAACGGACGGCTGTTGAACGACAGCTCGCCCAGCACCCCCCAGTCGCCGGACCGTGCGCCGTCTTCCTGGACGGACTCGTTGCGCATGAGCTGCGCGGTCACGGACCAGTACTTCCCGGCCCGCCACCGTCCATCGGCCGAGAATATGCGGTCGGCTTTCCAGCTTTGGAGGAATTCCCGGTCGGTCACCAACAGTCCCACTGTGGATTCCTTGCCCAGCTCGCGCACCACGCGGGCCGCCCCGACCCAGGCGTCCCGACCTGCGGCGGGGTCCCACGACGGCAGGGGCGCACGGTCATTCATTGCGAATGCTCCCAACGCCCAGCCGCCCGCCTTACCCGTCAGCCGCAACCCCGCGGCTGGATCGACGACGCGCCGTGAGAACAAGAGGGTCACGGGCGTTTGGAAGAACGCCGCGTTCTCCAGGAAGAACGGCCGCTTCTCGGGAAAGAACACTTCGAAGCGCTTGTTGAGAGTCACTTGAGGATCGTCGGTCTCGACCTGACTGAAGTCGGGGTTCGCCGTCGCGTCGACGGTGAAGGCGTCGTGCAGGATCAGCTTGGCATCCGCGCCGATGCGCTCGTCGCCTTGCGTCACGTGTGCCGGGATGCCCTCGTCGAGGATCCGCGCCCGGGCCAGGACCGAGTACGGGTTCACCTGCAAGTTCCGTCCCGGAGAGATGCCGGCCAGTCCCTCGAGCGTGCCGAATTGGGGAACGAAGCCCCGTATGCGCTTCGTGATTTGAGGCCAATAGGACCGCTCGTTCTCCCGCCGGATGATTCGCCCGAGGGCGACACCCCAGGTTTGCACCGAGTCGTTCGAGAACCGCAGGCTACGGAACGGGATCGACATCCGCACGACATAGCCGGAGTCGGTCATCCGCCCCTCGGAGGTCCACACGGCGTCGAAGCTCAAGTCCTCGTGTTGTCCTTCGGTCAGGATACCGTCCTGCTGAACGCCGAGCGGATTGACGGCAAACCGGTAGGCGCGCTTGCGGTCGCGGAAGGTATCGAGGTAGACGACCACGTGATCGTCGTGGCTGATGTCCTCCCGCCGGGCGACGTTCGCCCGCACCTTCGCGGGATCGTCGCGGCAGACGAAGACGACATAGAGGTTCGCCCCATCGTAGCTCAAGTACGCCGTGGTCCGTTGGCTCACCGGGATGCCGTCGCCAGGTTCGTGCTGGCGGAAATCGGTGACCGCGCTGGTATCGGCGCTCGCGGAACCGGTGAGGAACACCTCGAGGCGGGGCGCTTCGGTCACGCGGTGAATCACGAACGTCGGCGCGGCCGGTCTGCCGAGATGCGGTGTCGACGTCTGAGCGCCGAGCGGCGTGCCGCGCGCGACGATTGACAGCAGCGGCAGCAGGAGCGCCGCGCGGGGTTGGAGCATCGTCATAGCGTCCTCCTCTGAGCTTCTCCGTCGAGCGCGAGGAACCAGCGCTCGACCTCTGCGAGCTCGGGGAACCCCCAGGCCGCGCGCTCCTGGAGCAGTGCGACGGCCGGCCAGATCACGCGGTTGGCGTATCGCGCGCGCTCGGCGGTGTCGAAGAGCAGCGCGAGGTCCTCCGGAGAGCCGAGCTGCCATCCCCCGCGCGCCGCCGCCTCCCGGTAGCACTCCAGAATTCCGGGCCGCTGCTCCACGGGGAAGCGGAACAGGAACGTCGAGAGGTCGTAGCTGAACGGTCCTACGCCCACGCGATCCCAGTCGACGAGGCGCAGCTCCGGCCGTTCAACTGTTCCCGTCACGAACACATTGATGGTCCACAAATCGCCGTGCAGCAGCGTGTCCGGACCTGCGGCCCGCTCGAACACTGCGGCCCGGCGCGGCACGTCCGCGAGCAACGCCCGCAGGCGCGCGAGCAGGCGCTCGGGGAGCCCGGCGTGTGACGTCGGTGGCTGGATGCGGGCGGCTTGGAGCGCGTCGAGCGCGGCGATCGCGTCACGCACGTTAGTCGCGAAGTACTCGAGGCCCAAGCCGGCGCCGAAGCGGCGGACGTCCGGCAGCACGCCATGACGCGCGGCGCGCCTGTGGAGCTCTGCGATCTGTTGCGCGGCGGCCTCCACGCGCTCCGGTGCGGGCCGGGCGGCGAGCGTATCGTCGCCCAGGTCCTGGTAGATCTGCCACACGACCTCGCCGCGCCGGTCGGCCGCCGCGCCGAGCAGTCGCGGGCAGGCGTGCTCCATGCCGAGGGTGGGGAGCCAACGCTGCGCCAGGAGTCGAGTGCGCTGAGCGACCGCGGGCTCGACGCGCTTGACGACGACCGAGCTCCACGGCGTGCGCGCGTCGAATTCCAGGCGGTACACCTTTGCCTTGAGCGGCTGCACGTTCGTCACTCGATCGGTGGGATCGGCGCCCTGAAGCAGGGCGCGGAGACACTGCCACAGCTCGGTCCACGCCGGCTCGCCGCGCGGATTGGCGACGTCCCGTGTACCGGCCTGGGGGCGGGGGCGGGGGCGGGGGCGGGGCTCGACCAGGGTCACGCTGCGGTCCTCGCCTCGTGCCCGAGCGCCTGTTCCAGCACCCGGGCCACGACGCGCCGGGC
>Ga0209157_1000446_pt1 | contig 35464 bp, 28 predicted proteins | sample GraSoiAngelo_135_FD_185892 | JGI IMG/M metagenome (GOLD analysis project Ga0209157, IMG submission 185892) | Grasslands soil microbial communities from the Angelo Coastal Reserve, California, USA - 14_0929_05_40cm (SPAdes) (version 2) | ecosystem: Environmental > Terrestrial > Soil > Grasslands ...
TCCGCGGGCGTTCCACCGAACAGGGCCGCGTCGTACCGCTTCAGGGGTTCCATCTCATCTTCGAATGCGGCGACGTAGTCCCCGATCGGCACGACGCCGATGCCGAGCGACCAGCGCTCGGGCTGTATGCCGAGTCCGAGGAGCGTCAGGTAACCACCCCATGACGCACCCGACAGGATCGTGCGCTTCAGGTCGACGATGCCCGCGCGCACTACCGTGTCGTGCACCTTCGCGAGATCCTCGAGCTCGGTAACGCCAGGCCGCCCTACGATCGCGTCCCGCCACGCCTTTCCGTACCCGCTCGAGCCGCGGTAGTTGACGAGCACGACCGCGAAGCCGTGATCGACCCAAGCCTGCACCGCGGCGGAAAAGGCATCCTGATCGTGAGCCTCCGGCCCGCCGTGCACGATGAAGATGGTCGGGTGCGGCCGGGCGCGTCGCGGCTCCGCGATGAAGACGTGGATGCCATCGACGTCGAGCTCCTGATATGTCGCTCCGACGGGCGCGGGTTCGCCCGGCCCGCGGAGCACGACACCGACGCGCACCGACCGAATCTCGGTCGGCGTCGCCGCGTTCGTCCACTGGTACCAGACGTCGCCGTCCGGGCGGACTCGCGCCGCTTGGATCGTGCCTGGGTCTGTCTCGAGCCGATTAAGCCCCCGCTTCGCGAGGTCGTAGCGGTAGAGCTCCCCCCGTCCGCGGTATTCGTGTCCGATCAGAAGCGCACGGCCGTCGGGATACCACTCGGCGAATGTCTCACCAGGGAGATCAAGCTCGACGTCGTCGGTCGAGTTCGCTCGCGGGTCGAAGACGAGCGGCTGGCGGCGGCCGCGCCGGTCGTGCAGCACGAGCAGACGCTGGTCGCCACGCACCGGGGACCAGCGGACTGGCTGGAGGCCCTTGCCCGGACCGTCCCAGAGCTCGGCAATGGCGCGTCCCTCGAGGTCGACGACGCGGACCGCGCGGTTGCGGCTGTCGCCGTGCTCGGAATGCGCGATCGCGAGGAGTGCCTCGTCGGGCGACAGGTCGGCGACGGTCGCGCTCTCTGGATGTTCGTAGATAAGTCGCGGCGGCTGGCCCTCGCGGAGGACGTACATCGTGGTGCCCTCGTCGCTGCGCGACCGGCCGAGGACCGCGAAGCCCGCTCCCGGGGCGAGCCACGCGCTGTACGCCGGCGCGAGGTCGGGGGCGATCGGCTCGCCGGTTCCGCCGGCGAATGGCGTGCGGACCCAGCGGCCGAGCTCGTTCCCCTTCTGGTCGTCGAACCACCAGATGTGCGCACCTGAGGGATCGAGCCGGCTCGGGACGCGGAACCCGGTGCCTTCCGCGCGATCGGTGACCTGACGATGCCGATCCGTCCCGCGATCCCAGGCGTAGACCTCGAAGCGTCCGCTGGCGTTCGAGAGATAGACGAGCCGATCGGGTTCATCCCGAGCCCACGTCGGGAATCCAAGGCGCGTCGCGCGGTAGCGACGCTTCCACGCGACCTCGGTCGCGGCCACGGGCTGAGCGATCGTCACGACAGCCGAGTGTATTGGCGATCGCAGATCACAACTCGTCGGCGCGGCGTCAGACAGACCGCATCGGCCGAGTAAGATCCGCGAGGGGCAGGAGTAGGCTTCCGAGCGCTAGCGAACAAGGGGAGGAAAACGATGGGCAAGTTCGAAGACGCCAGGCGAAAGTTCGCCGCTGCGATGACCAAGCGCGATCCCGATGCGATCGCGAATGCCTACGCGACCGATGCGGTCGCCTATGACCCGATGTACCCGGAGCCGCTTCGCGGTCGTGACGCGATCAGCAAAGACGCCACGGGTTTCATCCGAGCGTTCCCGGACCTCCGTTTCGAGATCGTGACCGTCATCGAGAAAGACGAGAAGACAGGCGCGGACGAAGTGCGCTTCACCGGTACACACACCGGACCGCTGGAATCTCCGACCGGCGCGCAGATCCCGGCGACGAACAAGCGGATCGATGTCAAGGGCGCCTCCTTCGTTCGACTCAACGAGCGCGGCGAGATCACGGAGGAGCGCCGCTACTACGATGTCGGAACGCTCCTGCGACAGCTCGGGCTCGCTCCCGAGCAGGCGACCGAGCCGGTCGGCGCACAGCGGTAGCTCAAGTCGCGATAGCCATCATTCGCTGACGGGGCCCGGCGCGGTCAATCGGCGTCATCCGCGCCGGGTCGCTCGTCCAGCGGGACCATGCCACCTGCTCGGAGCCTTCGGTCTGCGGCGACCGCGGTACCAGATGACGATCCCGAGGATCGCCGCGGGCACGACGACGAGTATCGGCGTATTCACGGGAATCCCGACGCAGCAGTCGTGCGGTGTCACGTCGAAGAGGACCGGCGCGGCGGCGACGATCCATGGCCACTGCAGCGGCCGGCTCGAGAGCCACGCTGGGATCGTCAGCGGGTCGATCGGGGCGAAGGTACGAAGCCACCACGGCAGCGCGGTGGCCGCCGCGATCACCGGAGCCGTGAGGATCAGCGCGAGGTTGGCGGCGACGAGGAGAGCTCTCGCGGGCGAGGGCGGGAACGCGATCGCGAACCACGGCGCCAGCGCGCAAGCGATGGTCGCAGCGAGCGCGAGTCCCCGCGGAACGCTCTGCGGGTTGAACGACGCGACCGTGATGACCACCGCAGCAAGGACCGCCGCAACCCGTGCATCCATCGGTCGACCACCGAGCCTCGCTCCGGCGAGGATGAACAGCACCGCGCCGACCGTCCACCCGGTCGCGTCATTGATCCAGAGCGGCAGGCGGAGCTGCGTAGGGAAGACCGGGTCGAGCGCGTGCAACGAGGCGAACACCGCGGAAGCGAACGACAGGCTGCCAGCGAGCAGGAGTGCGGCGATGGCTGCCAGGTAGAGAGGTCGCCGCACGGGTCCCCGAGCTAGCGGCCGTCCCGATGGACGCTGAACACGTCGCGGATGCCCTCGAGCTTGGCGAGGACGCGCGAGAGCTGCTCGACGCTCGTCACCTGCAGGGTCGCGTTGACCGACGCCGTCTTGTCGGGATTCGCCTGCGCCGAGAGCGCGAGGAGATTGACCTGGTTCTCGCTGATGACCGCGGCCACGTCGCGGAGGAAGCCATCGCGATCCCACCCTTCGATGCGGATCGCGACCGGATAGGTTCGCGTCGTCGAGCGCTCCCACTCGACGTCGACGAACCGCTCCTTGTCGGCGGTCCCCTTCACGTTCGAGCAGTCCGCGCGATGCACCGTCACGCCACGCCCGCGCGTGATGTAGCCGACGATCTTGTCGCCGGGAACCGGGTTGCAGCAGACGCCGAAGCGCACGAGCAGGTCACCAACGCCCTTCACGTTCACCCCGCCACGCGAAGTGTCCGGCGGAAGCGGCGGCGCGAAGTCGGGAATGGCGAGCAGCGTGTCGTCGGTGATGCCGAGGCGCGTGACGACCTGCGCGGCGGTCACGGCGCCATAGCCCAGCGAGGCGAAGAGCGTATCGACGTCGTGCATGTTCAGCTTCTCGGTGACCTTGCGGAGGTCTTCGTCCGGGATGTCGCCGAGCGTCGTCTGCGAAATGCGCTTCAGCTCCTTGTCGAGAAGCTCCTTGCCGTGCGTGATGTTCTCGTCCCGCTGCGCGCGCTTGAACCATTGGCGGATCTTCTCGCGCGCGCCCGGCGTGCGGACCATCCCGAGCCAGTCGCGCGATGGGCCCCGCGCAGCCTTGCTCGTGACGATCTCGACGATGTCCCCTGACGCGAGCTTGTGGTCGAGCGGAACGATCCGCCCATTCACCTTCGCGCCGATGCAGCGGTGCCCGACGTCGGTGTGGATCCGATAGGCGAAGTCGATTGGGGTCGATCCCGCGGGAAGTCCCTTGACCTCGCCCTTTGGAGTGAACACGAAGACTTCGTCCTGGAAGACGTCGACCTTGAGCGATTCGACGAACTCCTCGGCGTCGGCGACGTCGTGCTGCCACTCGAGCAGCTGGCGGACCCAGGCGAGCTTGGACTCGTAGTCGCGGTCGGACTTGCCGCCCTCCTTGTACCGCCAGTGCGCCGCGATGCCGTACTCGGCGAGGCCGTGCATGTCCTGCGTGCGCACCTGGATCTCGACGGGTTGACCGCCACTGCCGATCACCGCGGTGTGGAGCGACTGGTACATGTTGGCCTTCGGTACGGCGATGTAGTCGTCGAACTGCCCTGGGATCGGCGGCCAGAGCGTGTGCGCCACCCCGAGCGCGGCATAGCAGGAAGGCACGTCGTCGACGATCACGCGGATCGCGAGCACGTCGTAGACCTCTTCGAACCCGACACCCTTGCGCCGCATCTTCTGGGCGATGGACCAAAGATGCTTCGCGCGGCCGGAGAGCTCGGCGCGGATCCCGGCCTTCTCGAGCTCGCTGGCGAGCGTCTTCATGGTCTCGTTGATGTACCGCTCGCGGACCTGCCGGCGTGCCGCGAGCTGCTCGGCGACCTCGCGGTAGTGCTCGGGCTCGAGGTACTTGAAGGCGAGGTCCTCGAGCTCCCACTTCATCTGCCAGATGCCAAGGCGGTGCGCGAGCGGTGCGTAGATGTCCATCGTCTGCCGCGCGATGCGCTTCTGCTTCTCCGGCGGCAGCGGCGCCAACGTGCGCATGTTGTGGAGCCGATCGCAGAGCTTCACGATCACGACCCGCAGGTCGTCGGCCATCGCGAGCAGCATCTTGCGGATGTTTTCGGCCTGATGCTCGTCGCGAGACTGGCCCGAGAGGCGCGAGAGCTTGGTCACCCCGTCGACGAGCCGGCCGATCTCCTCGCCGAACTCGCGCCGAACATCGTCCGTCGTTTTCTGCGTGTCCTCCGGGACGTCGTGAAGGAGCGCGGCGGCGACGGTCGCTGGGTCGAGGCCGAGCTCAGCGACGAGCATCGCGACCGCGGCGGGATGTGTGATGTATGCGTCGCCGGAGACGCGGCGCTGACCCGCATGCGCCTCCGCGGCGTAGGCGTAGGCGCGGCGCACCAGCTCGGCGTCGCCATCGGGGTAGTGCCGCAGGATCTCGCGCCCCAGCACGTCGGCGTCCACGTTCCCATGGCGCTGCGGGCGAAGGCGGTCGCTGATGCCGACGATGCGGGCGGTGATGGCGTTCGCTCGCTGTGCCATCAGGCGACCGAGGGCGCAAGGTCCCCTCGGACCCCCACGGCTTCCATTTCTGCGGCCGTGCCCACCGGGCCGAAGTCGCGAAGCTCGAGCTCGACGAATCCGCGAAGCCCGCTCCCGATGGTCACGACCGCGTCGACGCGGCCGGCGTCGGTCATCGCTTCGGCGTGGTCGCCGCGGCGGAACGCCATCGCGTCGAACGTGAAGCGGCCGACGGTCACCTTGCAGCGGAGGTGATCCGCGTCGGCGCCCACCTGCCGGATGTCGTACACGCGGACGTCCCGCACGAGCAGGTGCGGGCGCGGGTTGCCCGCCCCGCACGGCTCGAGCGAAGCGAGCTCGACCGCGAGCTTCGCGGTGAGGAGCTCGGGCGCGATCTCCGCGTCCACGCGGACGGTCGGCACCGGACGGACCCCCTGGAGGCGCTCGCGCACGATCGCGTCGAGACGATCGACGAGCTCCGGGATGCGCGACACGGCGACAGAGAAACCCGCGGCCATCGCGTGTCCGCCGTGCTTGATCAGGATGTCGTCGCAGTCGGCGAGGGCCTCGGCGATGTGCACGCCTGCGATCGACCGGCACGAGCCTTTGCCTTCGTCGCCGTCGATCGCGATGACGATCGCCGGACGCCCGTAGTCCTCGACGAGCCGCGAGGCGCCGAGCCCGACGATGCCCGCCGGCCACTGGGCATCGGCGACGATCGTCGCCCACGCGTCGGTGCGATCGGCGGCGCGCTCGCGCGCGCCGGCGACGACCTGACGCGTCAGCTCCTGCCGCTCGGCATTTCGCTGCTCGAGCCGTTCCGCGAGCTCTTTCGCTTCCGCGGCGTCCTCCGTGAGCAGGAGGCGCAGCGCGTCCTCGGCGTCGGCGATGCGCCCGGCGGCGTTCAGGCGCGGGCCGAGCACGAAGCCGACCTCGCCCGCTCCGACACGTCCGAGCTTTAGCCCGCTTCGCTCCACGAGCGCGCGGATTCCGACGAGCGGCGCGCGGTTGAGCGCTTCGAGCCCCGCGCGCGTCAGGACGCGGTTCGCCGCGCGGAGCGGTACGACGTCCGCGACGGTCGCGAGCGCGCAGAGCTGCAGCAGCTCGTCCTGGCGGAGGGCGTAGGCAAGGTCGCCCAGAAGGCGCTTCGCGAGCACCAACGCGACGCCTGCGCCGGCGAGGTCCTTATCCGGCGAGAGATCGCCCGGTCGCCGCGGATTCACGAGGGCGTACGCCTCCGGAAGCTTCGCGGGCGGGTGATGGTGGTCGGTGACGATGAGGTCGATACCGAGCTCCCGCGCGAGCGCCGCTTCCGTCACCGCGGTGACGCCGCAGTCGACGGACACGATCACCTTCGCTCCGTCGCTCGCCAGCTGGCGAAGCGCACCGGGGTTGAGGCCGTAGCCCTCTTCGTAGCGATTCGGGATATACGCGGCCACCGCCGCGCCGAGCTGACGGAACGCGCGCACGAGGATGGCCGACCCGGCGATGCCGTCGACGTCGTAATCCCCGTAGACGACGATGCGCTCGCGAGCCGCGAGCGCACGACGGAGCCGCTCCGCCGCTCGGTCGAGGTCGAGCATCGGCGGACCATCCTCCTGGGGCCGAGCGGCGAGAAAAGTCGCCATCTCGGCGTCCGCGAACCCCCGGCAGGCGAGCACTTGCGCGACGAGCGCGGGGATACCATCCGGGACATTCCCCGGCTTCGTCGGCATGATCCAGCGCCGCTGCGCCACGAGGCTCATGTGAACCTCAAGTATCTCGCACGGGTGTTCACCTTCGGGCTCGTGATGGCCTCATGTACGCCCTCGGCGACACCCTCCCCCGCCCCGGCGGCATCAGCGGGTCCGACAGGCACCAGCGATTCCGGCCTGGCTGCCGTCATCTCGGTCAGGATGTCGCAGGTCCGTCACTGGTTCACCGTCCCAGATCCGCTCATGCACGAGCCGGCTTTGATCAACGTCGAATTCGCCTCCGATCCGTCATCCGGCCGACCGCGCGTCCGCCTTGATCCGGTCGGCCGCGAGGCGCCGCTCGTCCCATCCGGCGGCGCGACTACGTGGTCGGCGCAGATCGACCTCACGGGGCTGGCGCCCGGCTCATACAAGGTCGGAGTCGTCGAGCGGGTGCTGGGCGCTGACCTTGTGGTCAATGGGAACGAGGCCGGTGGCGAGGTCCGTTTGTCGGCGCCGGAGTACGTCGTCTGGACACTCGACTTCGAGGGCGACGCGTCCAGCGACGACGCGATGGCCAACACCGCGGCGATCGCGGACGAGCTGACGATTCCGATGACGATCATGTGGAACCCGCGCGTCTGGACGACCACCCAAGTCCCGTCGGCCCGCGCTGCGGCGATGCTGGAATGGACAAAGGCACGCGTCACGAAAGGCGACGAGCTGTCCCTCCACATTCATATGTGGACGGACTTCGTGCGTTCGGCGGGCCTCGTCCCGCGAACCACGCCCAGCTGGGCTGGCCGTGGCGACGGCTACGACGTTCCGCTGACCGCCTACATCGAAAGCGAGCAGCGCGCGCTCATCGAGTACGCGCTTCGCCTCATGGCCGAGCGCGAGCTCGCGCGGCCGACGACCTTCCGCGCGGGCGGGCAATTCGCGAACGAGGCGACCCTGCGCACGCTGGCGACGCTTGGGTTCGTCGGCGACGCCAGCGCCGTACCGGCGGGTGCGTTCGGGCGGCTTCCCTACCCTTGGACGCTCGCCCCGGATGCTCAGCCGTACCGCCCGTCGCCGAGCGACGCGAACAAGGCCGGCGACCTGCCCCTCCTAGAGGCACCGACGATCGGGGGCAACACATTTGGGTACGACCTTCGCACGATCGAGCCGATCATCCGCGCGGACCTCTCGCTCCTGGCACCGCCTCGCGTGGTCGCGACGGAGCGCCGCGCGATCACGATCGTCAGCCATCCTGGAACGATCACCACGACCGAACGCGCCGCGATCGAGGCGCTCTTCCGCGCGTTCGATCCCCTGCGCTACGACCGGGACATGGGTCCCGTGCGGTTCGTCACGCTCGCGCAGCTCGCGAGGGCGTACGGGCGCTAGTCGCCCATACCTCGGGGCAGCGGACCCGGGGGCTGCGGTTGCGGTATCGGAGTCGGATCCTGCACCGGCACGACCGGCACCGGTGTCGCCGGGAGATGCCCGTTGCGCTGTGCCAGATCTGACATTTTTGGCAGAACCACCGGCTTGCGCTCGAAGGGCTGCGCCTTCTCCGGATTCGCCTCGTCGGCGTAAGCGAAGATCTCATCGAGCTCGGGCCCGATGAGCTCCCCCTTCTCGAGCAGCGCATTGGCGACGGCGTGGATCGCGTACTCCTTCTCGCGCATGAGCCGTTTGGTCTCCTCATACAGCAGCTCGAGAAGGCGGTCGGCGAGCTCGAGGACCTGCGGCGCCACCCCCATAGCCGAGGGCGGGAAGGCGAGAAGGGTCGACCCCATGCCGAAATTGCCCACGTAGGCCATCGCTCTGTCGGTGGCGTGCCTCAGATCCGCCGAGGCGTTCGCGGTCTTGGTGTGGAGCAGCAGCTCCTCCACCGCACGCGAGCCGAGCGAGACCATGATGTCGTTCTCCAGCTCCTGTGCGTGCAACTGGTGTCGCTCGAGCTTCGGCGTCGGCATGACGACACCGTACGCATCGCCCATGCGGATGATCGACGCCTTCTGGATGCGGTCTTCTTTGTTGAGGTAGTGGGACGCGATCGCGTGCCCGGCTTCGTGATAGGCGATGGTCCGCTTGTCATGCTGCGACATGCTGAGGATCGGTTGCTTGATGCCGAGGATCCGCGCGTCGCGCGCCGTCAGCCAGTCGCGGTAGGTGAGCGCCTCCCGGCCCTCGTCGTGCGAGACGATCAAGGCCTCGTTGATGACGGTCTTGATCTCGATCGGTGTCCACCCGATCGAGTCGGCGACCATCAGCTCGACCGGGATCTCGGGATCGTGCGCCTTCATCTTCAAGTAATGCTGGAGGATGTCGCGACGGCCCTCGCCGTCCGGTTCGTAGACGTTGAGCCGCCGGTCCAGCCGGCCGGGACGCACCAGCGCCGGGTCGAGGACATCCGGCCGGTTCGTGGCGCCGATGACGAAGACAACGGGCTTCGGAGCCACCGGACCACGGACGATGCCGAGCCAACGCAGCAGCTTGTATTTCATACGGTCTTCGACATGCTGTCCGAGCGAGTCCATCTGATTGAGCATCGTGTTGAGCGCGAAGCCGCGCCCGCCCATCATTCCCATAGGACCCATCATTCCCTGCTGCTGCCCGCCCTGAACGCCGCCTCGTGACAGGCCGATCGAGTCGAGCTCGTCGAGGAACATGATGCAGGCGCCCGGCGTCCCAGGGCTCGCGTACTTCCGCGCGAGGCCACGCGCCTTGCGGAACAGCGAGACGACGATCAGCGCGTCCATCCCGAACCACATGCTGGTGAGGCTCGACGCGTCGATGTAGATGAACGGCAGTTTTGCTTCGGCAGCCATGACCCCGGCGAGGAAGGTCTTTCCGGTCCCGGGTGCACCAGCGAGGAGCATGCCCTTTGGCATCTCGCCGCCGCGCTGCTGGAAGGCCTGAACGCCCTGAAGGATCCGCACGAGGCTCTTGGCGTGGTCGAGTAGATCTGGCTGGCCCCGGTAATTCTCGAAAGAGAGGCCAATCTGCGGACTATCGGGCGTCACCGTGTAGGTGCGAGGTCGCGAGAGGAACCACATCAGGGCTCCGAACTGGACGATCATCGCGAACGCGTAGAAGAGGAGCGTGACGACGAGCCCGGGGGCCTGCCCGACCAACGCCGCGAGTCCCTCGAATACCGTCCGGATACCCCAGAAGAAAAGGGCGAGCCCTATGACCCCGAGCAGGATCAGGAGACGCCGTTTGTTGTGCTCGAGCACGTAAGCGCTCGTCGTGACGAATCCTCGAGCGGTCAATTCACACCTACCACCTGGTCATTCGCGACGCGAAGCACGAAGCCGACGACGAAGTCAGTCCCCTCAGTTGTCTTCCCTGTGGCCACGTATGCCGAAAGCAGGCGCCCTTCACTCTCGACAGCGCCTACGAATTTGGCGGTTCGCACATCCACGATCGGCTGCAGCGCGGCGTCGAGATCGGTGAGCATCTGGCTCGAGAGCAGCTTCCCAAGCGAGCGCGCGTCATCGTTCTGTATCGCTTGGGCAACGTCGTGCGCCGCGGCGGGCTCGTCGGTCTTTGGCAGTGTCGGATAGGGATTCTCGCCGGGGCCGCGATCGACGACTTGATGGAGCACGACGCCCGCGACGAGTCCGAGCGCGAACAGCGCCATCGTCCCCAGAGCTCGGCCCTCATTCACTCCGCATGACCTTTCCGCCTGCGATGGTCAAGGCGAGCGGGAAGAACTGATCGACGCCGCTCGAGGTACGCATGCCGACGGCGTAGATGTGGACCGAGAACTGCCCAATCGTCGCCCCACCGATGTATGTGAGGGAGAGAGGCTGCATCCCACTGCCCGTTCGGCTCGATTCGGCGCCCTGTAATTCCGCGGCTCGCTGAGCGATCCCCTGCTGCGGGCGGACGCTGGACATCGAGCTCGGGTCGCGCTGCAGAAGTCCGAGCATGTACGCGCGCGCGACCGGCGATTCGCCGGATCCACCGAACAAACCGCTGTCCTGGATGAACAGGCCGACGGCGGAAGAGAGGATGAATCCGGCCAGGATCCCCACCAGCACGGTTGCCACCGTGCCTCCGAAAAGGCGCGTCACCATATCGAAAGAGTCTACGCGCGGGTCTTTCCTGCTCATCCACCCGCGGAAAGCGTCTGCGCGGCGAACAGTAAGAGTCCGCTAAGTTCACCTGCCCAGAAGTCGACGCCGCGCTCCCGCGTACCCTGCCCGAGCGCGGCCGCGTGCGAGATCAGGGCGGTCAGGTGGAGGTGCGTGGCACCCGTGCGCGCTGTCGCCGTGGCGTTCTCCGCCTCGCTCACCGGCTCGAACCGGTCGCCAACGTCGTGCAGCCAGAAAACCTCGGGACGGAGCGCCGACCAGGAAGTACGCGGGGAAAGGCGCTCTAAGACATCGCGCAGCGATGGTGGAAGCGCACGGAGCCGAGCGAGCGCGCCGTCGTAGTCGGTGCTCGCGAGAGCTCGCCAGAGTGATACCGCCTCAGCACCCATTTCGTTCGGTGGATCGTCGGAAAGCCGGCCGCCGGCCGCGCGGAGCGCCACGCTCAGCCGCTCGCGGTCGGCTGGATCGGCGATCGCCTGCGCCGCCGCGACCGGCAGTCGGAGGCGAACCACCGGATCGGGGTCCCAGGGCTCCAGCGCGCCGTTCCGGCGCTGCGCCGAGCCGAGCACGCTCGCCAGATACGTGTCCAGATCGAAGTACGCGCCGAGCGCGCCGACGTATGAGGCGTGTTCCAGCGAACCGGGTCGCGACGCCGCGGCGAGGAGCATCCCTCCTCCAACGGAGAAACCGAAAGCGCCAGTCGGCATGCCGCGCGTCTCGGGATGATCCCGGAGGACTGCGAACGCGGCGTCGATGATCGCCGTCGCCTCGCGCTCGAGCGTTCCGGCCTTGATGAACGGGAACTCCGGCAGCATCACCAGATACCCGGCGCGCGCGAGTGCATCGGACAGCCGGCGCGTCTCGGAATCGTCGTTGCCGAACTCGGTCGCGCCATTCACGAGCATCACACCCGGGTGCCGCGCGCCCCAGCCGGGGATCCACCACGTCACACGCATATCGGCATCGCGGATGCGCAGGGTCGCCTCCTCGACCCGCGGTTGCGGTGTGACGGCCGCGGCAAGGTTCCGGTCCCAGAGCGCGCCCGAGTAGATATCCGCGACGATCACCGCACCCGCGCCGATCGGTCGAAGGAGCGGACGCCACAGGGACGCGATGAGCAGCACGACGATGAAGAGTGCGACCTGCCGCATCACTGCGCGGCGACGATGCTAGGTGGCCGGCGAGAGCGCGCGGTGGCGGATCCGGTCCTCGGCCTCCTGCCAGAGAGATACGATCTGGCTCGCGTTGAAGATCGAAGAGTACGTGCCCGAGATGATCCCGATGAGCAGCGCGAGCGCGAAGTTGCGCACCGAAAAGCCACCGAAGAGGAACAGGGCGAGCAAGGTGAGCACGACGGTCAATGACGTGATCACCGATCGCGCGAGCGTCTGCATGATCGAGAAGTTGATGACGGGGTTCAGCGCCTCGCCCGGGTTGAGGCGCAGGTTTTCGCGGATCCGGTCGAACACCACGATCGTGTCGTGCACCGAGAAGCCGATGATCGTGAGCACCGCCGTGACGAAGAGGCTGTCGACCTCGACCTTCAGGAAATAGCCGAGGATCGCGAAGATCCCGAGGACGACCGCGGCGTCGTGGAGAAGCGCGATGATCGCCGCGATGCCGTAACGGAATGCCCCCCAGCCGAAGTTGCGGAAGGCCCACGCGATGAGCAGCACGATCAAAAGACTTGCGAGCGCAATCGATTTGATCGCGTTCTGGATCAGCTCAGCCGAGAACGACGGACTCACGACCGAAGAGTCCACCCGGGTGTCCGCTCCAAAACGACCCTTGAGCGCCTGCTCGGTCTTCCCGAGCTCCTCGGGAAGCATCTCCGTGGTGCGGACCTCGACGCGGCCGCCCGCGACGCCCTGGACCGTCGCCTCGGAGTGACCGAGGGTACCGAAGAACGCGCTGAGATCGGAATCCGACGGGCGCTCCGCGAACGTGATGTCGAGGAGGCTGCCGCCCTTGAACTCGATCCCCGGCTTCAGGCCGCCGATGGCGAGAAAGAAAACGCCGGGCACGATGAGCAGCGCCGACAGAAGGAAGTACCACCACTTGCGCTCGACGAACCGAAAGAGCACGGCTAACCCGCCGGCACCGGCCGCGGCTCGCGGCCATCCCGTGGCATCTCGGGCTGACGCTCTTCAACCCCGTACAGCCAGCGCCTGCGCAGCGCCGCGAACTCGATCGCGCCGTGCAGCAGCATCTGCGTGACGACGACCGCGGTGAAGAACGAGACCGCCACACCGATGCCCAGCGTCAGTGCGAATCCCTTGACGGTGCCCGTGCCGAACTCAAAGAGGATCCCGGCGGTGAGCACCGTGGCAAGGTTCGAATAGAAGATCGAGGGGAAGGCTCGCCTTCGTCCCTCTTCCACCGCGACTCGCAGCGACTTTCCCGATCGCAGCTCCTCCTTGAGCCGTTCGAACGTCAGCACGTTCGCGTCGACCGCCATACCGATGGAGAGGATGAAGCCGGCGATGCCCGCGAGCGTCAGCGTGACCGGGATGAGCCGGAAGATCGCGTACGTGAGCGCCGTGTAATAAGCGAGCGCGAACACCGCAAGAACGCCCGGCAGGCGGTAGTACGCGATCATGAAGAACGCAACGAGCAGCAGTCCGACCGCGCCCGCGATCAAGCTTCGATTCACGGACTCGCGCCCGAGCGTCGGCTCGACGCGCGACGACTGGATGACCTGGAGTGAGACCGGCAACGCACCGGAGTTGATGAGCAGCGAGAGCTGCTTCGCCGACTCAACGGTGAACTGGCCCTCGATGATGCCTTTCCCCGAGGTGAAGACCACCTGGATAGTCGGGGCCGAGATCTGCTGCCCGTCCAACGTGATCTGCACGGGCTGGTTCAGGTTGTCCTTCGAGAGCTGCACCCAGCGGTCCGAATCCGGGCCGGTGAACTCGAAGTTGACCACCGGCTTGTTCGCTTGATCGAAGGTCACGTACGTTGGGTTGAGATGTTCGCCGGTGAGCGGCGGCGTCAGCGACTTGAACTTTCCGGCATTTTCCTTGTCCGGCACTTTGATCTCGAGCTTGGCCTGCCTCGTCGCGATGTCGTTCGCCTGCTGGATGTCATCGATCCCCGGCAGCTGGAGCAGGATCTTGTCGTCGCCGATCGCCTGGATCACCGGCTCCGAGACGCCAAGGCCGTTGATGCGCCGGTCGATGACCTTGCGCGCGCGCTCGTTGTAGTCGGTGACGCTCTGCCCTGCGGGGATCTCGTCCGTCTTCATCTGCAGCACGAGCTGCGTGCCACCCTGAAGGTCGAGCCCGAGGTGGGTCTTGATCTCCTGGTTGACGGAGAAGCCCCCGATGCGCAGGCAGATCCCCGGGCAGTTGAACGGGAACGAGATCTGATGCTTCGGAATGTCGATGAAGACCGACAGCACGAAGACCACGAAGACCAGCCAGGGGAAGATGCGGTTCACAGACGAAATGTTAAGGCTGGATCAGGCGTCGCGCGCGCGCTGCAGACGCTCTTTCGCCTCACGCATCTCGCGATCGAAGGGTGTCTCACCCGGAATCGCCGGCGGCGCGGGCTCGCTCGCGTGCGCCGCCGCCGGAAGCGGCTGCGCGGGCGACTGGCTCGCTGTAACGTCGATGGCTTTGTTGATCGCCTTGTCCGCATTCATGAACTCGTCGCGCAGCTCGTCCGAGGTGCGGCGGAGCTCGCCGACCACGCGGCCGATGTCCCGCGCCATCCGTGGCATCCGCTCCGGACCGAGGACGATGAGCGCGATGACGAGGATCAGTAGGAGCTCGCCCGTGCCGATGCCGAACATCAGCCACTCACCGTAGCGGATATTCGAGCGGCGTTCGCGGCCTCACGAAGCGAGCGCGCGGCCGCGGCTGCGGCGCGTTCGAAATCGCTGTCTCGGCTCGCGTAAAGGACCGTGCGGGACGCCGACACGAGGACGCCTCCGCCTCGCGCATCGAGCGCGGCCCGGATGGCGAGCCCCGCTTCGCCGCCCTGCGCTCCCACTCCCGGCATGAGAAACAGGCGGTCGGGGGCCAGGGCACGAAGCCGGCGAGCGTCGTCGGGGTAGGTCGCGCCGACGACGAACCCGCAGCGCTCCGCCGGAAACCGTTCGACGACGCGCTCCACCACGCGCTCGTAAAGCGGACGGCCGGCGGCCTCGAGGTCCTGAAAGTCGCGCGCGCCGGGATTGCTCGTTCGCGCCAGCACAAACGCGTAGCGACCCTCGGTGCAGAAAGGCGCGATCGCGTCGAGCCCGACATATGGCACCACCGTGGCTGCGTCGGCGTGGAAACTATCGAAGAGCGCGTCGGCGTAGGCCTCCGCGGTATTCGGTACGTCGCCGCGCTTGGCATCGAGGATCACCGCGATGTCGTCCGGTATCGCCTGCAGGGTCAGGGCGAGGATCTCCATCGCCGCGGTGCCGTATCGCTCGTAGAAAGCGAGATTGGGCTTGTACGCGCATACGTGCTCCGCGGTCGCGCGGATGATGCGTCGGAGGAAACGGACGGCCCCCCGCGGCTCGCGGCCGAATGACGCGGGGATGAGCGACGGCTCTGGGTCGAGACCCACACAAAGGATGCTGTCGCGGGCTTGTGATCGTGCCGCAAGCTTTGCGAGGAACGACAACTCAGCGGACAATGATACGGACGCTTCCGCGCTCGAAGGAGGGGATGTATGCGTAGCACCCTGCGCGGCCCGCTGGGGTGGGCGCTCGCCGCGGCTCTGCTTATCGCCGCGTGTGGCGGCACGCCCGCCGCATCCACCGCGCCGAAAGCCAGCACAGGCCCTCGTCTGGGCTCGTTCGATCGACCGATCTCGCTCGCCTTCACTCCGTCGGTGCAGGCCGCCACGATCAGCACGAACGGCGCCGCGATCAAGAGCGCTCTCGAGCGCTCGACGGGACTCGCGTGGAAGGTCACGGTCATGACCAGCTACGCGGCGCAGGTCGAGGCGATGTGCGCGGGCAGCGTCGACGTCGGTTTCTTCGCGACGATCCAGATGACGCTGCTCCTCGACAAGAGCTGCGGCAGTCCGGTGCTCGGTGCCTTGCGGATCGATCCGAGCACGAAGCAGCTCTCGACGTCGTACAACTCACAGATCATCGTGCGCACGGATAGCGGAATCAGCGACATAAACGGACTGAAGGGCAAGAAGTTCGCGTTCGTCGACCCGCTCTCGGCGTCCGGCTACGTCTACCCGACCCTCACGATCAAGAACAAGACCGGGCAGGAGCCGAAGACATTCTTTTCAAGCACTATCTTCGCCGGCGGTCACCCGCAGGCGGCTCTCGCTGTGTACCAGGGCACCGTCGATGGCGCGGCGACATTCATCGACGTCCGCACCACCGCCGACGGGACCGCCCCTGGCGCTGGAATGCCCGCCGACATCCTGACGAAGACGAAGCGGATCGATACGGCCGGCCCCATCCCGAACGACGGCGTCGCGCTCGTCAAAGGCTTCCCCGACGACCTCGGCAAGCAGGTGAAGCAGGCGCTCATCGATTACAGCAAGACCGACGATGGGAAGAAGGTCTTCGCTTCCCTGTTCCAGTGGGACGGCATGCTGGAGATCGATGCGAAGTTCTACGACTCCATGAAGGACGCGCTGAAGCTCGCGGGCGTGGACGTCCAAGGCCTCGCCAACAACACGCCGCGCCCCGCGGCGACCCCGGCGCCGACGAAGACTCCGTAGCGATCGCGCGCGCGAATGCAAGGCCGCCGGGACCGACCGGCGGCCTCTTTCTTTCATAGACTCCCGCTGGTGGCGGCGGTCCTTTCGATCCAGAACCTGGTCAAGGTCTACCCGAGCGGCACGCGCGCGATCGACGACGTCACGCTTGACATCCAGCACGGTGAGTTCGTCGTGTTGATCGGTCTTTCCGGCTCGGGCAAGTCGTCGTTGCTGCGCTGCATCAACCGCCTCGTGGAACCTACAAGCGGCCGTGTCATCTTTGAAGGCGCGGACATCACGCGCGCGAGGGGAGGCGAGTTGCGCCGGATCCGCCGGCGCATCGGGATGATCTTCCAGCAGTTCAACCTCGTCCGTCGCACCTCCGTGCTGAGCAACACGCTCGCGGGTCGCCTCGGTTACCGCTCCGCGTTGCGCACGATCATCGGCCAGCCGTCGCGTGAGGACGTCGCCGCGGCCTTCGAGAACCTCGGCCGCGTGGGCATCGCCGAGAAGGCCTTCGCCCGCGCGGACGCGCTCTCCGGCGGCCAACAGCAGCGGGTCGGTATTGCCCGCGCTCTCATGCAACACCCCGAGCTCATGCTCGCCGACGAGCCCGTGGCGAGCCTCGATCCGGCGACGAGCCACTCGGTCATGAAGTACCTCGAGGAGATCAATAAGAAGGACGGCATCACCGTCATCTGCTCGTTGCACTTCCTGTCTCTCGCAAGGCGCTACGGGACACGCGTGATCGCGCTCAAGGCCGGGAAGATCGCGTTCGACGGACAGCCTGACGATATCGACGAGCGGCGCTTCAAGGAGATCTATGGCGAGGACGCGGTTGAGGTCGAGATCGGCCCGGGCCGCTCGACCGAATCCATGAGTGCGGCGGAAGCCGCCGCCCTGGCGCTCGCACAAGACAGCACGACGGCTGCCGCGAAGCTCGGCCTGCCGGATCGCTGATGGCCGAATATTTCAGCGCAAGAGGTTTACCGGTCCCCCGCGAGCTCGAGCGCAACCCGCTGACCGACTGGCGCCGGCTCAGCGTCATCGCCGCCGCGATCCTCGTCTTCTACATCGGCCTGCGGATCACCAACCCAGACTTCTCACGTGCGAATCCCGAGTACGCGGCCAATGTGATTGGGCAGCTCTTGCACTGGGACCTGCGCATCCTCACCCCGCAGAACGAGTTCGAGACGTTCTGGGACACGGCCGAGGGACTGATGGTCGCGACGATCTTCCTGGGCATCGTCGCCACAGGCTTCTCGATCCTGGTCGCCCTCCCGCTGTCCTTCCTCGGCGCTCGGAACATCATGAGCGGGCATCCCGTCACCGCGGCGATCTACATCTTCGTGCGGTTCTTCTTCACCGTGATCCGTTCGATCGACGTTCTCATCGTCGTGATCATCTTCGGAGTGTTGATTGGGATCGGCACCGCCGCGGGGGTCGTCGGCCTCGCGTTCCATAACGTCGGCGTGCTCGGCAAGCTGTACTCGGAGGCGATCGAGGGTATTGATGCCGGACCCCTCGAGGCGATCACGGCGACCGGCGCCAACCGGTTTCAGGTCATCTGGACGGCCGTGCTCCCGCAGATCGTCAACCCGTACATCTCATTCACGATCTATCGCCTCGACGCCAACGTGCGACTTGCTCCGATCCTCGGTTATGTGGGCGGAGGCGGCATCGGAGTGCTCTTGTTCCAGTCCATTCAACTGCTGCAATACGGAGCCGCTGGGCTGATCATTTTCATGATCGTGGTCACCGTGGCGGCAATGGACTTCGCGTCAGCGCAGATCCGGAAGCGACTCGTCTAAGCCTGGACGTCTAGCGAAGCCGCGGGTCCTGTCCCGGCTCGGGTAGCCCGCTCGCTCGCGCACCCTCCCCGCGCCGCGCCGTGGTGGTCACCGTGTCGCTCTCGGCGCGGGTCCCCGGGGCACCCGCGCATCGCGAGCGGACTACGCCTCGCCGTGCCACCCGCGGCTTTCGCTTCTATGCGCCCCAGGCCGGGCGACTCGATCCGTCTATGCCCTCGCCATGAGTGAGCCTTACGGCAGTCTTCGGTGATCCGCCCGATAGAGCCTCGGCGAGATCCATGACATACAGATCGATCACGCCGTCGCGCTCGCGGAGGAAGGCCATCTGTTTCCCATCGGGTGAGAACACGCCGTTCCAGCTCTTCCCATCGTTCGTAAGGGCGACATCGCGCGCTCCGCGCACTTGCACCGCGTGCAGATCGTTCTTCCCCTCGTGCCGGAGGGTGTAGACGAGCCACGAGCCGTCCGGTGAATACGAGGGACGGTAGGGCTCTCCTCCGGCACCCAGCTTCACGGGATTCGACGCACGTCCGTCGGCCGCGACGACGAGCAGCCGCGGCTCGCCGAGGGTGTACGAGGTAACCGCGATCGTCTGCCCGTCCGGCGACCAGGCCGGGTCGGCGAGGTTCGAGCCCTGCGAGAGGAGCGCGACGCGCTTGCCGGTCTGCGGGTCGTACAGCGCGAGGTCGGAATATCCGTGACCATCGTCCGCGACGACCGCTATTCGCTTGCCGTCCGGCGACGGCGTCGGGCCGTCGAACCACGTCACCTCGTGGAAGCCGGAGGCGATCTTCACCAGTCCGTCGATCAGCACCTTCTCCGTGCCGCCGCGCGAGTCCTTCAGAACGACGTTGGTGAAGCGGAGCTGCGCCGGGACCACTTGTCCGTCGACTGTGCGCTTACCGTCGATCTCCTCGATCCGCGCGAAGACGACGGTGCGGCCGTCGGGCGAGATGCTCGGCTGGTTGGACCGGCCCTCGGAGGTGAGGGGCACGTACCCGCCGCCCGCGAGAACGTATACATCGCCGCGGATCGCGAACGCGATCGTCCCGTTCACGCTCGGGCCAGGCACTTTCACGCGCTCGATCGGCTTGGTCGGCGTGGGCGTCGGGCTCGCACCCGGCGTGAGCGCCGGCGCGATCCGGGAGGCGATCGAGAGATAGGCGACGACGAGTACGACCGCGACCACGCCGAAGCCGATCTCGCGCGCGCGGATCATCGCGTTGCCGCGTCGACGGCTGCGACCACGGTGTCGACCCCGCCGGCGAGACCTGTTCCATTCACGAGCTCGAGAAAACCTTCGGTCGGCGGCTCGAAGGGCTGTGCTCGCATCCGCTCGTACACGCGCTCGTCCGCTTCGGAATGATCGCCTGCCGCCCGCGACGCGCTACGCGAGAGGAGCCGCTCGCGGGTCTCCGCCTCTGGCGCGCTGACGCGCACGAACAGGATCGGCGCGCCGCGCCGCTTCGCAGCGGCGACGGTGCCCGCGCGGTTCCGGGCGAGCAGGTTCGTCGCGTCGACTACGACACGGTGGCCTTCGGCCAGGAGCTGATCCACGAGCGCCTCTATCGCCGCGAAGATCGCACGGTTCTCTTCGTCCGCATACGAAGCTGCGACAAAGAGCCTTGAGCGAAGCTCGTCGCTCGCGACGAGCGCCGCACCGAGCCGCTCGCAAAGGAGACGGGCGCAATACGACTTCCCTACCCCCGGAAGGCCCATCATGACGACCAGCGCCGGGCCGCCGTGCGGGCTTGACGGCACGGAGCCGATCTCGGTGCGGAGCTGCTGCGCGAGAAGCGCAGATCTCGAGGCGTACATCCGCGTTTGCGCCGCCGTCGCCGCGCCGGACCTCTGGGGGATCCGAAGGGGGCTCCGCCCCCTTTGACTTCTCATGAGCCGAACCCGAGCGCGCGAAGCGCGTCGCGGGCGACCGTCGCTTCGTCGTACGGTCGTTTCTCTTCGCCAACGATGATCGAGCCCTCGTGTCCCTTTCCCGCGAGGACCACCGTGTCGCCGGTCGTCGCGAGCCGGATCGCCTCGCCGACGGCCTCGCGGCGGTCGTCGATCACGAGATAGTCCGTACCACGCCTCTTCCCCGCGCCGATGGCGCCGGCCTCAATCTCCTCAAGGATCCTCGCCGGCTCCTCGAGACGTGGGTCTTCCTGTGTGATGACGAAGAGGTCGGTGTGCTTCGCGGCGACCTCCGCGAGCGCCGGCCGCTTCGCGCGGTCGCGCTCGCCCGCGCTGCCGAAGACCGCGATCAGCTTGCCTTTGGTCAGTGGCCGCAGCAATCCGAGGACCTTATCCAGAGACTCCGGCGTGTGCGCGTAGTCGACGATCACGTTGAACGGCTGCCCGCATTCGACGCGCTCCATCCGGCCGCGCACCGCGCGAGCCTGTGATAGCGCATCGCGCGCGTGCTGGAGTGTGGCGCCAGCCGCGAGTCCCGCTGCGGCGGCGGCCAGGGCGTTGTGGACGTTGAACCGGCCGACGAGGGGCAGCGTGAGCTCGACCGAGGTGCCCGACGCCGTGATCCGCAGACGCGATCCCGCGGCGTCGGTGGAGAGCACCGCTCCCTGCACGTCGCAGAGCGCGTCGATCCCGTAGGTCAGGACGCGTGCTCCCTCGGCGCGATCGGCAAGGTACCGCCAGTGAGAATCGTCAGCGTTCAAGACCGCGGTCTTCGCGATCCCCTTATCAGCCGAGGCCGAGAGCATCCCAAAGAGCTCGCCCTTCGCCTCGAGGTACTTCTGGACCGTCCCATGGAACTCGAGATGCTCGGGGCTGAGGTTCGTGAACACCGCGACGTCGACATCGCAGCCGCGCAGCTTGCGGAGCGAAAGCGCGTGACTCGTGGCCTCGAGGACGCCCCACGTCCCGCCTGCGACCAGGAGCTCCGCGAAGAACTCCTGGACTTCGACCGCTTCCTGAGTGCTCTGGCGCGTCTCGTTCTCCCATTCGTGATCGGCAACTTTGAAGTCGACCGTCGTGGAAAAGCCGGTTCGGGCTCCCGCCGCTTCGAGGACGTCCGAGATCAAGTGGACGGTCGTCGTCTTGCCGTCCGTTCCCGTCACCGCGGCGAGCCGCAGCCGTCGCGTTGGGTGGTCGAAGAACTCCGCGGCGAGGTCGGCGAGAGCGGTGCGTGCGTCCGGCACGACCGCGACCGGAACGCGCGCCTCGATCGGGTGCTCAGCGACCACGGCGACCGCGCCGTGCGCGACGGCATCGGCCGCAAACGTATGGCCATCGCGGTGAAACCCCGGGATCGCGACGAAGAGTGCGGCCTCCTTCGTACGACGCGAGTCGTATGCGATCTGGCGCACGTCGATCGCATCGGCTCCCTCTGGGACCGCGATGCCCGCGGCTGCCAGGAGCGCGCCGAGTTTCACGGGCGGATACGGCCGGCGAGACGGAGCGCGGAGGTGTACAGGGGCTCGGCGATCGTGTAGGCGCGGTACACGAGGTCACGGGGCACGGCGTCGTGCGCGCCGACAAAACGACGCGGCGTCCCGCCGAATCCTTTCTTGAAGAGGTACGGGCCGTACATCGGGTCGTCCTTTCGCGTCACATCCACAGGGATGCCGCCGAAATCGAAGCGGCGAGCGCCAGACTGGCGCGCCTCGATGATGCACCGCCAGAGCAGCGCGTACGCGGCGTACTCCGATCGTCCGGCATCGTTCGTCGCCGCGCTCTGGTAGACCTCGCGCTCGCCGCACCGCCACACGAGAGCACCGGCGACGGCTTTCCCGTCGCGCTCCGCGAGTCTCACGCTCGCGTGGCCCGCCGCGGTGAGTGTGCCCCACATCCTTCGGTAGTAGTCCCAGGTGCGCGTGATGAAGCTCGCGCGGCGGCCGGTCTCCGCGTACAAGTCGTACAGCGCGCGAAGGTCGGCATCGCCGCCCGCCTCACGGATCGTGACGCCCCGCTTGGACGCCTGTCGGATGCTCCAGCGCGTGTCCTTGTCGAGCGCGGCCATGAGGACGTCTTCCTCCGGCGCGAGGTCGAGCTCGAGCGTCGCGAGCACTGGTTGTATGTCCGCGGCGCGGCGCAGGCCCGCCTGTCGCATCGGCTCCTCGGCGACCGCGGGATCGAGCTCCGGATCGATCTTCACGAAGATCGCCTGACGCTCGCGCGCGAGCCGAGCAAGCGCGTCCAATGCCTTCGGGAGCTGCGACTCGTCGCGAACGATCGGCCCGCGGGGGACGTAGCCGATGCACATGCCACCGGGCAGTGCCCGCCAGAGCACGAGCGCGACTGGGAGCGGCTCGCCAATACGGTGGAACTCCGCGTGCCAGCCCTGCCCCTGACGGATCTCGGCCCAGGCCGATGACTGCAGCACATGGCCGCCAGGCGAGCGGACCGCGGCGTCATCCCAGCCGGCGGGAGCGCTGGTCACGCGCTCGCGGCGGCGAGACGCTTCCGTGCGCCGAGCCTCCAGAGCGGGAACAGGAATCCGGTGACAGGCGTCTCGAGCGCGCCGATCCAGGTGGCGACCTCACCACCGAACCCGAGCTTGAAGTTCTCGACGCCGGCAAGCTCGTCGCCCTCTGCGAGGCCCCACATGTCGTAGCGGCGCACGCCGAGCTGTTTCATCCTCAGCATCGAGCGCCACTTGAGCAGATAGAACGGACGGCTTTCACCGTGCGTGCCGCTCCATCCGCCGAAGAGCTCCCACGCACGGTCGCCGATCCGGATAACGAGCAGCGCGCCGGCGTCCTGCCCGTCGATGCGCGCCAGCAGGAGATGCAGAGAGTCACCGAACGCTTCGACGAGGTCCGCGAAGTAGTCGAGGTCGTGAATGCCGAAACGATCGCGCTCGGCGACCGTGGTCAGGAGCCGGTGAAAGCGGGCGAGGTCCGTCGTCTCTTCAGTCGCGACGCCCGCGCGCTCGGCCTTGTGAATGTATTGCCGCGTCTTCTTTCGCATCGTCGCGAGCATCGCATCGGGCTCCTGGGAGAGATCCATGAGGAGCGTTCGCCGAGGCTGCACGTACACCGGCGAGCGGCGTACCCCGGCGGCCTCGAGCGCACGCGCGAGCGGCTCGCTGTCGGGAACTTCGGGATCGATGAGCAGGCTCACCGTCCAGTCGCGCGCGAGCTCCTTGCGTAGCGCGCTGACGGCGTCGGGGAGACGCTCGTCCTCGCAGAGCGGACCCCGCGGCGCGTACGCGACGGACAGGGACGGCGCGACGCGTTTGCGAAGCACCTGGACGCAGCCCCGGCGGCCGCCGTCATCCTCGAGGACGAAACGCTCGGCGCGCCACCCCGTCGCTGCCTTGACCTGCGCCCAGCCGGTCGACTGGAGAAGATGCGGTCGTGCTGTCTCCCGCACCAGCCGATCCCAGTAGCGCTCTTCGTTCTCCGTGACCGGCCGTGCCTTCACAGGCCCGGCCTCAGGCGGCGTCTTTCCCTGGGGCGGCCGTCGCGGGAAGCTCGCGTGCGGTGAAGGTGCACTCTGGGTACCGCTCGCAACCGTAGAACATCGAGCGGCCCCTGCCACGCCGGCGCACGAGCTCACCCTTCCCGCACTCAGGGCAGACGACGCCGGTCTTCTGCTGCGTCTTCTTGATGTACTTGCAGTCGGGATAGCCCGTGCAGCCGACGAAGGGCCCGAACCGGCCGCGGCGCTTCGCGAGCGGCTTGCCGCAGTCTGGGCACATCTCGCCCTCAAGGATCTCGAGCTGCGGCTCCTTCTGACCTTCGAGCGGCTCGGAGTAATCGCAGGCGCCCGCCGGGCGCGGCTCGCCCTTCTTGCCCTTCTTGAAGCCGGTGCACGAGTAGAAGCGTCCGTAGCGCCCGAGCTTGATGATCACCGGACGTCCGCACTTGGGGCAGACGCGATCGGTGGCCTCCTCGGTCACGTCCGACTTCTTGATCGACTTGGTCTTCTCCTCGACAAGCTTGCTGAACGGCTCGAAGAAGTCGCGGACGACCGGGACCCACTCGACCTCGCCGTCGGCGATCTTGTCGAGGTCCTCCTCCATCCGCGCGGTGAAGCCGGTGTCGACGATGTCGGGAAAGTGTTCGCGCAGGAAATCGGTGACGACAAACCCAACGTCCTCGGGCATGAGCGCGCGGCCTTCCTTCCGCACGTACTTGCGGTCGACGAGGGTCGAGATCGTCGGCGCGTAGGTCGACGGCCTGCCGATCCCGTGCTCCTCGAGCGTCTTCACGAGCGACGCCTCGGTGAAGCGGGCGGGCGGCTGCGTGAAGTGCTGCGACGCGTCGAGACCGAGCAGCTTCAGCGCCTCGCCTGGTTGCACCTCGGGAAGCGGCGCGATCTCCTTCTCGGGCTCGTCACTCGATTCGAAGTACGCCCGGAGGAATCCATCGAAGAGGATGCGGCGTCCGTTCGCGCGCAGGAGGTACTGACCCGCCTCGACGTCGAGGCGCGTATTCTCGAACCGAGCGGCCGCCATCTGCGACGCGATCGTCCGTTGCCAGATGAGCGTGTACAGCTTGAGCTGGTCGGGCTTGAGGAAACGCTTGATGCGGTCCGGCGTCCGCGAGAGATCGGTCGGACGGATCGCCTCGTGCGCTTCCTGCGCGCCTTTCGAGCGCGTCTTGTAGTGCCGCGGCTTCTCGATCGCGTACGGCGCGCCGAATTCCTTCGTGATGACGTCCCGCGCTTGGTGGAGCGCGCCTTCGGCGACATGCAGCGAGTCGGTACGCATATAGGTGATAAGACCGACCGGCGCGCTCTCGCCGACCGCGATGCCTTCATACAGCTGCTGGGCGAGCACCATCGTGCGCTTCACCGAGTAGCCGAGCTTGCGCGACGCCTCCTGCTGTAGGGTCGAAGTGGTGAACGGCGGCGCGGCGTTGCGACCGCTCTCGCGCTTCTCGACGCTCTTGACGGCGTAATGGGCCTCCGCGAGGGCGGCCCGATGCTTGTCCGCCGTCTCTCCGTCATGGATCTCGAGCTTGTGACCCTTTTGCTGGATGACTTCGGCGCTGAATGTCTCGCCCGCGAGGTTCGCGAGCGCCGCCTCGAGCGTCCAGTACTCCTGCGGAGTGAACGCCTGGATCTCGCGCTCGCGGTCGACGATGAGCCGGAGCGCGACCGACTGAACCCGGCCGGCGGAAAGCCCGTAGCGGATCTTCTTCCAGAGGAGCGGGGACATCGTGTAGCCCACGAGACGCTCCACGACGCGGCGAGCCTGCTGCGCATTGACCAGGTCCTGATCGATCTCGCGGGGATGCTTGAATGCCTCCTCGATCGCTGCCGGGGTGATTTCGTGGAAAGTGACGCGGCGGAGCTTGGACTTCGGGACCTTGATGATGTCGGCGAGATGCCATGCGATCGCCTCGCCCTCGCGGTCGAGGTCGGTGGCCAGCCAGACGTGGCCCGCCGCCTTCGCCTCGCGGCGCAGGATCCGGGCGTGCTTCTCGGAGTCGTCCGGGACGATGTATTCGGGCACGAACGTCTTGAGGTTCACGCCCATCTTCGACTTCGGGAGGTCGCGGATATGGCCGAACGAGGCCTCGACCTTGTAGGCCGGACCGAGCATACGTTCTAGAGTTCGTGCCTTGGTCGGGCTCTCCACCACGACCAGATCTTTCGCCGTTTCGGCCAAAACTGGTTTCCTTTCACTTAGCGAAAGGCGCCCTCTCGGGCGCCCCTCCTGTATCCACTCTAACGGGGCCGTCCACCGCAGCAGACAGGCAGACGACCCTACACGCCACGCGGGCCTCCGCTAGAGGAGATCGTCCCGCTCTTCCCGCCTGAGGCGGTCGACCACCGTTTTCACGTCCCCGGAGCGCTCTTTCGAGGTCACGAGAAGGGCGTCGGGGGTGTCCACGACGACAAGCCCTTCCACACCTATTAACGCAACCGTCTTCCCGGGCGCCCAGACGTAGTTGCCGTGAGCGTCCTCGGCGACCTGGTCGCCGGACGCCCAGTTGTCCGTCTTCTGGACGAGCTCGGCGAGGCGCGCCCACGAGCCGATGTCGTGCCAGCCGATCTCCGCCGGGACGACGGCCACGTTGGAGGCTTTCTCGATGATGCCGTAGTCGATCGTCGTCCGGTCGGTTTCCTCCCAGACCTCCCCGAGCACCGACTCGTATCGAGGGGAGCCGATCGCGTCGCGAAGGGCGTCGATGGCCTTCGCCGTCGCCGGTAGATGCTCCCCGTAGGCGCGCAGGACTTCCTCCACGCGCCAGACGAACATCCCCGCGTTCCAGTAATGGCCACCCGCGGCGACCATCCGTTCGGCCTGATCGCGTTTGGGCTTCTCCACGAAGCGCTTCACCGCGCGCACTTCCACCGGGCCCTCTACGTCGAGCTTGTCGCCCGCCTCGATGTAGCCGAACCCGGTGTCGGGAGCGGTCGGGGTGATACCGAGCGTGACCAGGTGGCCCCGCTCGGCGGCGGTGGTCGCCGCGATCAAGACCTTCCGGAGCTCCGCGCGCTTCTCCACGACGTGGTCGGAGGGCAGCACCGCCACGACCGCCTCCGGGTCGAACGCCGCGAGCGCGGCCATCGCGAGGCCGACGGCGGCCGCGTTGCCGCGGGGGTAGGGCTCGACCACGAGGTGATCGCTCCGGAGCTCGGGAAGCTGTTCGTGGATGAGCGCCCGATGCTCAGGCGGCGCGACGACGAAGATGCGTTCGGCGGGGACGGTCTCCGAGACGCGATCGACTGTGTCCTGCAGGAGCGTGCGGTCACCGAGGAGGTCGAGGAACTGCTTGGGACGCTCGCGTCGAGAGAGCGGCCAGAGTCGCGTTCCGGCGCCGCCGGAGAGAACGAGGACGTAGAGGCGAGGCATGTTTCGCCGGAGGCTAGAGGCCGAAGTAATCGAGGTGCATCGCCGAACGCACCTCGTGAAGGGTCTTGCGCGCCTCGGCGCGGGCTCGCTCGCTCCCCTCCTCGATGATGCGGTCCACGCCCTTCGGATCGGCCGCGTATCGCGCTCGGCGCTCGCGGATCGGGCGAAGGAACTCCTCAACCGCGACGATGAGCTTCTCCTTCACCTCCACGTCGCGGACCTTGCCCTCTCGGTACCGGCGCTTGAGGTCCTCGACCTCGGCCCTGTCTGGATTGAAGATGTCGTGGTAGACGAAGACCGGGTTCCCCTCGACTCGGCCGGGGTCGGTCGGATGGATGCGGTTCGGGTCCGTGTACATCGACCTGATCTTCTTCTCGACGGTCTTGGGGTCGTCGGTCAGGAAGATGGCATTCCCGAGGCTCTTTCCCATCTTGCTCGCGCCGTCGATGCCCGGAAGCATGCCGCCCTCGGGAATGAGTGCCTCCGGAACCGGGAAGACTGCCCCGAAGAGCTCGTTGAAGCGCCGCGCCACCTCACGGGTCAGCTCGACGTGCGACTCCTGGTCGCGACCGACGGGGACGAGATCGCCTTTGACCATGAGGATGTCCGCGGCTTGCAGGATCGGATACCCGAGGAGCCCGTAAGTCGGAACCGCCAGGTTGTGGTCGCGCATCTGGTCCTTCAGCGTCGGGATGCGTTGCGCCCGGGGCACAGTGACGAGCATGGCGAAGTAGAGGAAGAGCTCTGTGACCTCGGGTATGAGCGACTGGAGATAGATCGTGCTCTTCTTGGGGTCGATTCCCACAGAGAGGTAGTCGGTGACGAGCTCGCGGATGTTCTGACCGATCTCTTCGAGGTCCGCGACCCGAGTCGTAAGCATGTGGTAATCGGCTATCAGGAAAAAGCTCTCGTACTCATCCTGCAGCTTCACCCGATTTGCGAGCGTGCCGTAGTAGTTCCCGAGGTGGAAGCTCTTTGCGGTCGGACGATCGCCCGTGAGGATGCGCTTCCGCGTCTTCTTCGCGGAAGTGGATGGCGCGGCGGTCGTGACTTCTGCGGTCATGGGAAATGCGATGGTACAGGCAGTACTCGCGCCAGCTCCTCGGCCACGAGCCGTCCGACTTCGTCTCTTTTCCCGACGAAGAAGTGATCGACGCCGCTCACAACGGCGATGCGCGCGTGCGGGATCGCTGCTCGCAGCTCGTCCGCGGTCCCGAATTGGTCGTTCTCGGCAGCGACGACGAACGTGCCGACGGGCACCTGGGGAAGCGCGCGCGGCGCGAAGTTCACATCCTTCGTGCCGACCCCCACGAGCGCGACCGCGTCGGCCGTCCCGCCGCGAGCGAGATACGCGAGGACCTGGAACGCGCCGAAGCTGTAGCCAACGAGACCGAGCGGCAGGGCCGGCGCGAACGACCGCGCGTGATCGACCGCCGCGGCGAGGTCCTCCGTCTCCGCGCGTCCACCGGTCCATTCGCCCTCGCTCTCCCCGACGCCGCGGAAGTTGAAGCGCAACGCGTACCAGCCGCGCTCTGCACAGGCGCGCGCGATCGCGGCGACGAGCGGGTTGCGCATCGTGCCGCCGTGTGTCGGCAGCGGATGCGCGATGACGACGATCGCGGTCGGCGCCACGTCGGGGATGCGGAGCGTGGCCTCCAGGCGGTCGTCGATCCTGACCGCTTCTTCGCGCATCGTGCGAGTCTGCGGGAACCCAGGCCTCGCGGCGGCTGTATAGCCTTGCGACAATGCGACTAATCGTGGGGCGCTGCCCCCCCGCCCCCGTCGTGTTCGTTCTGGCCGCGGTGGTCGCCTGCCAGGCCGGTTCTTCCCCCGCGCCCGCCCCGCCCGCCACGACGAGTCCGGCCGGCACGACTCCGTCGCCTGGCGCGAGCGTCGCGCCTTCCACGGCCGTGACGTTCCCTTCGCGCGAGGGCCGCTGCGCGATGCGGGTGAGCGAGAGCTTCACGCTCGCGAATGACCTGACGTGCCAGGGCGACGGCATGGTCATCGATGTCGACAACATCACCGTCGACCTGGGAGGTCACGCCCTCACCGGTCCGGGGATGGGACCCCAGACCTGGCCGCTGCCGCAGCTCGACAGCGTCGGCGTGCGGGTCGGCGGCCACACCGGCGTGACGATCCGGAACGGCAAGACCATCGGATTTTCGACCGGCATCTACTTCATCGATATGGAGTCGAGCACCATCGAGAACGTGACGACGCAACGTAATCGCTTCGGCTTCTACATCCACGCCTCGAAGAAGATCACGGTCAAAGCCTCCGACGTCGAGTTCAACATCTACGGTCTGCACCTGCAGAACTCCGACGATTCCCTCCTGCAGGGCAATCTGCTCGCGCGGCAGACCTACAACAGCCCCGGCGGGTACGGGCTCTACATGTATGCGAGCAAGGGCAACCGGGTGACCGACAACACGATCGACTCGAACATCAACTGGGGTATCTGGTTCAGCGACGCGAAGGAGAACGTGATCTTCCACAACAACGTGATCGGCAACAACCCGCAGGTCAGCGACAACACCGAGGGATCGAACATCTGGTACGACGCCCAGACGAAGGAAGGCAACTACTGGGCCGACTACAAGGGAAAAGACGCCGACGGCGACCACGTCGGCGATACGCCCTACCCCATCCTGGGGCCGGGGGGCATGGTCGATCCCTACCCCTTCGTCGAGAAGGACGGCTGGACCAAAAAGCGTCGCGCGACGATCGACCACTACGAGCCTGCGGCGCCGCGACAGCCGCGCGCCGTGACTATCGTTGCGCTCGCGGGCGGCGCGGTGAAGGCGATGCATCCCGATGCGAGCCAGCCGGGGGATCTGCTTGCGGGCGACTCCCGCAACGTCACCCAGATAGCGCTCGGGACCGATGAGCGGACGGTCTACTCGTACACGGACCGCTTCGTGGTGGCGCAGGACATCGTGACCGGCAACGCGACCACGAAACAGTCGTTGACCGTCAACGGGGTCGTAGCGGCGAACCGAGACGGGCACTCCCTGATGGTCGTGGGGCCGAGCGGCGTGGAGCAGATCGATCTACAGACGGGTCAGAACGAGTACTTTGCCTACCACGGGCAGCCGGAGGCGCTCGCCCCCAGCTACAAGCACAACCACGTCTTCGTCGCGACGCCGCGCGGAATCGATCTCCTGTACCTGAATCTCGGCGGCCGGACGCCCTATACGATCCCGCTCGACGGGCCGCCCGCGGCGATGGCCATGGCCGGCTCGGGCACTCGGATCTACGCGGCGATCGCCGGGATGAGGATCATCGACGTGGTCGACACCGAGCAGTACGCGGTCACAGACCGCATCACGATCGACGTGCAGGCGACATCCCTCGCGGTCTCGCCGCGCGAGGACATCCTGTACGTCGGCTCGGGCAACGGCGTCGAGGCGATCGCCATCCGCGAGAAAAAGCTCGCTTCGTCGGCCGCATTCCTCGGATCGGTCGCCGACCTCGCCGTGTCACCGAACGGAGACCAGCTCTATGTCGCCCTGGCGGGACTGACCCACGCCATCGCGGTGCTGGACGCGCCCCGCCTCCGTGTCGCTCATGTCATAGAGCTCGACAACGATCCAAGTCGCATCCTGGTAGCGAGCTACTAGCCCGCGCACCCGGCCTCGCGCCGGATGCGTTACTAACTAGAGCAAGTGGGTCGCACCGCAGCCGTCGACGAGGCACGCGAGCGTGCCCACCTGCTTATCCGGCTCGCGGCGATCGCGCTCGGCGGCACCCTTGTCCTCCTCGGCGGCGCGGGCGGGCTCTCTCTCGCGGCAGGCGTACTGCTTCTTTATCTGGCCGCCGCGTTGGTCCTCCGCTTCTTCCCGGCGGCGCGGCGGGTGGCGGCGCTCTCGCCGGCCGTCGACCTCGTCGCTATCACGGCTCTCGTCTTCGCGTTCCCGCTCGAGCTCGCGCCCTGGATCCTTTACGTATTCGCGATCGGCGCGGCCGCCCTTGGCTCGGGGCCGGTAGGCGCGGTCACCTCGACGGCGCTCGCGGTCGTGGGCTACGACGCGGCGCTCATCCTTCGTGGTGAGCAGGCGCGCGCGACCGATCTCTGGCCGGTCCAGGCACTGATCGCGATAGGACTCGTGACCGCGGAGATCGTTTGGGCCCTCCGGCGGCAGGACCTCGAGACCATCTGGTCGCGCGTGCACGCGCGGGCGCTCGGTGCCCTCAGCCGTCAGCGCGACCCGAGCGAGGTCCTGCGAACGCTCGTCACGGAGGTCGCGCATCTTCCCCGGGTTCGCGGGGCGTGGGCCTGGCGGCTCGGCACCGATCAGCGTCTGCGGACAAGCTTCACCGCCGGAGCGGCACCGGCTGGCGAGATCGTCGTGTCCGCCGAAGCCCTCCGCGCCCTGCGCTCGCCCGGCGGACTTGAACGAATCGTGTCGGACATGAGCGGACTTGCGATCCCGGTATCCACGGATCCGCCGATTACGATGGGCGTCGCCCTTGACGCGTCGAGTCCTGAGGAGCGGGCGACGACCGCGGGCGCGATCCACGACCTTGTCGGCGACGCCGGATCGTTGCTCGCCGCGGCGTTCGAGCGAGTCCGGCGTGAGGAGGAGGCGGCCTCGCTCGAGGCCACGGTGCGCGCGCTCGGGGTGATCGGCGCTGAGCGCGCCCAGGCGGCCGTGCTCGCGTCCTGCCTCCTCGAGGCGGGCACTCTGGTCGGTGGGCGAGCCACCATCTTCCGCCTCGCCGACGGGACCGTGATCGCCGGCGACCTGCCGGGTAGCGCGCTCCTCGAGCTGGCCCGCGACCGGCGGCTTCCGGCGATCGTTCCCGCCACATCATCCCCCGCCGTGGCGAACGTGCTCGAGCCCGGAGCGACGGTGGCGCTCGTCGGCCTCTCCGAGGGCCGGGTGCTCGCGACGATCGGCACGGTCGAGAGGCTCACCGCCCGGCTCCCACTCCTCGAGCGGATCGCGCACGGCGCACGAGATCGTCTGGCGCTGATCGCCGAGCGTGACGAGCTACAGCGAGCCGCCAAGGAGCTGGGGCGTGACGTCGAGAGTCTGGGCGGCGCGCTCCGGGCGAAAGAGGACGCGCTCGCGACGGCGGTGCACGAGCTCAAGAACCCGCTCACCGCGGTGCACGGCTACGCGACCCTCATGTCCCGAAACCTTCAGGCGGTGCAGGGGCAGCTCGCGCAGCTCGAACGCCTCATGGCGGACCTGCTCAGCACCGAGCAGCGCGTCGCGGGCGTAGAAGGTGCCGTCGACGCAGCGGCCGAGGCCAAAGAGGCGATCGCCCGGGCGCGCGTCCGCGGAGCCACGATCGACCTCGACGCTCCGGCCGAGTCGGTCCGGCTCGCGATCGGCCATGCGCGTTTCGCGCAGCTCCTCGACAACCTGCTCGCAAACGCTCTCAAGTACTCATCGCCCGCGCAGCCGATCGTGGTCCGCGTGAACGCCGGTGAGGGCGAGGGCAAGGTGAGCGTCACCGACCGCGGGGTCGGCATCCCGAACGAGCACCTCGCTAGGATCTTCGATCGCTTCTATCGCGTCGGCGGCGCGTCCGAAGCGGTCGCGGGTCAGGGCCTCGGCCTCTCGATCTGCAAGGAGATCGTCGCGGCCCATGGTGGCCGCATCTGGGCGGAGAGCGAAGGACCCGGCCGCGGCAGCACATTCACCTTCACGCTGCCGCTCGCGTTGCGCACGCCCGCGGCTTAGTCAGCCGCCAGGTACTTCTCGAAGAAGGCGACCACCTTCGGCCACGCGTCGGCACGGTTCTTCGCCTTGGCGAGCCCATGCCCCTCATCCGGATAGCGGAGGTAATCAACGACGCGGCCGCGTGAGCGGAGCGTCGCGACGATCTGCTCTGCCTCTTCCACCGGCACGCGCGGGTCGTTCGCGCCGTGAATGACCATGAGCGGCGTGCGGATGCGGTCGACGAAGTTGAGCGGCGAGATCGACTCGAGGAAGTCCGCGTCCTTCACTGGATCGCCGTACTCCGCCGCGCGGAGCGGGCGGCGCCACGAAGCCGTTTTCGCAAAAAACGTCTGCCACAATATCGACCGCGGCTGCCCAATTTCGCTCCGGACAGAACGTGATCGCTGCGAGGGTCATGAAGCCGCCGTACGAGCCGCCGATGACGCCGATACGGTTCGCCGGCGCGATGCCCGCCTCGGCGAGCCAGGCCGCGCCGGCATCGAGGTCTTTCACCGAGTCCATCCGCAACCGCACGTCGTCGAGCGACATATATGCGCGGCCGTAGCCCGCCGAGCCGCGGACGTTCGGCTGCAGCACGTTGAAGCCCGCCGCGACGAGCGCAACGGTGAGTGGGTTCCAGAGCGGACGGGCCTGGCCTTCGGGGCCGCCGTGCACCTGGACGACGGTCGGTCGCGGCCCGCTCCGAGCACCGCGCGGTCGCAGCAAGAATCCCGGGATCGTCCGCTCGTCGAACGAACGCCACGACACAAGCTCCTCTTCGGGCAGCCCCGCCGGCAAGAGACCCGCCATCTGCGGCGGCACGACGAGTCTCGCCAGCCGTCCCGGTTGTGCGACGTAAACGGCGGACGGCGCGTCGTACCGGGCCCACGCCAGCGCGATGGTCCCGTCGGGAGCGAGCGTCAGGCTGTTGCCGATGAGATCCGTCGCCAGATCGCCGGGCGGAAGACCCCCGAGGACCGAGTCCTTGCCCTCGCTGACCAGGTGCACCTCGCTGTGGCCGTCGAGATTGAGCGCGTACGCGTAGCGTGGCCCGGCGACATCCAGATCGTCGACGACCGAATCGGGCGTCACTGCGTACGCAAATGACCCGTCCAGACCGACGCGCGCGATCGCCGGCTTATCGCGCCCGCGGTCGGAGAGGACCAGGACACCTCCGTCGTACGCATGCGCCTCCACGTGCATCGCGGCGGGACTGTCCGGCGTCAGCCGCCGCGCCGACCCATCACGTTCGAGCAGGGTGAGGTGGTTCTCGTCGCTTCGCGACCGGTTCGTCGTGACAACCACGCGACCGTCCGGCAGCGCGGTGGCCCGAAAACCCGTGCCGTCGTGACGAAAGAGAAGCCTGGGTGTACTCCCATCCAGGGGGATCTCGTGAAGATCGAAGTAGCGCTCGTCCCTGAGGTTCGCGAACGCGAGGACCGCCCGGCTATCCGGCGTCCAGTCCACGACGTGATGGATCCGATCCCGTCGGTTCGTGAGAGGGCGCGCCTCGCTCCCATCGGCGCGCATGACCCAGACGACCCAGCGCTCGTCGCCGCCCTCATCCGCGCCGTACGCGACGTGCGTGCCGTTCGGCGAGACCCGGTACGCGCCGACGCGGTCGGACTCGTACGAAAGGCGCACTGGCGCGCCGCCGGCGGCGGGGACGCTCCACAGCTGAATCGTGCCGGTGAGGTCGCTTACGTAGTAGAGGGTCGTCCCGTCGGGCGAGAGGGCGAGGCGCGACGCGCCGCGCGCGTCGAGAATCCGTGTCAAAGAAGGGGGCAGGGCCCGAGTGTGGCACGGGTGGGTGGAGAATGTACCGCGGTGGGTGGTCGCGTCCTCGCCGCGGTCGCGGTTCTGGCGCTACTCGCCTGCGGGTGCGCGCCCGGAGGAGGGATCGCGGGTGCACCGACCCCCTCTGCGGCAGCGCCAGCGATTAGCGAGACGGTCATCCAATCCGGCCTCGTCGTACCGTGGGATGTCGCGGTCGCGGACGATGGCCGCATGTTCGTCACCGAACGGCCCGGAACGATCAGCGTGTTCGAGAGCACCGCGAAGATGGCCAAGCGGATCGCGACGGCGCAGGTCGCCGGCGTTAGGGCGATGGGTGAAGCCGGACTCCTCGGCCTCGCGCTCGATCCCGACTTCGCGAGCAACGCGCTGCTCTACGTGTGCGCCTCGCGGACCGACCAGGGCGACTGGCGGAACCAGATCCTTCGCTATCGTCTGGCTGGGACCACGCTCACGCTCGACGGCGTCGTGATGCGCATCGGCATCGCGGCCGCCGGGGTCCACGACTCCTGCCGCCTGCGATTCGGTCCGGATCGCAAGCTCTGGATCGCGACCGGCGATGCCGGTCAGGGAGCGCTCGCGCAGGACGCCACGTCTTTCAACGGAAAGGTCCTGCGGATCAACGTCGATGGATCGGTGCCGTACGACAACCCGACGCTCCGTGGACAGGCCGCGCCAGGACCGGTGTACGCGGTCGGCTTACGGAATCCGGGTGGGCTCGCGTTCCAACCCGGGACCGGCGCGTGCTACGTGGTCGACGCCGGCGATCAGATGCAGGACGAGATCGATCTCGTGACCGCGGGTGCGAATTTCGGCTGGCCGACCGCGCTTGGCCCGGGCGGCTCGCTCCGAGGATTCAGCGACCCAGCGTGGAGCTCGGGCACTGTGAGCTACGCGGTGGCG
>Ga0209157_1000448_pt1 | contig 35428 bp, 26 predicted proteins | sample GraSoiAngelo_135_FD_185892 | JGI IMG/M metagenome (GOLD analysis project Ga0209157, IMG submission 185892) | Grasslands soil microbial communities from the Angelo Coastal Reserve, California, USA - 14_0929_05_40cm (SPAdes) (version 2) | ecosystem: Environmental > Terrestrial > Soil > Grasslands ...
CTTGACGCCGCTGATGCGAAGGGCCGCCCTGCAAATGGGCCTGGTCGACAGGCCAGACGGAAAATTGAAGACCCATGGCGATACGGTGCCATACCTGGGCGGCATTGCAGTGTATACGGCTTTTCTCTTCACGGTCGGAATACTGTCGGACTTCGGCCAGGAAACGCTGGGCCTCCTGCTCTCCGGAAGCATTGCTCTGATGGTGGGACTCATCGACGATTTTGGGGTGCTCACGCCGTACCAGAAGCTCCTGGGTCAAATGCTGGCCGCACTCGTTCTCGTGAAATCGGGCATTTACATAAAACTGGTCGTGCTGCCGCTGTGGCTGGCCATTCCGTTAACGGTGCTCTGGATTCTGGCGGTCACGAACGCGCTCAACATCATCGATATTCTCGATGGCCTTGCCTCCGGAGTTGCCGCGATCGCGGCAATTGCGATTGCTTTTGCGAATGTGATGGCCAACCGCGGTCCTGTCGCGTTCCTTTGCATTGTGCTGGCTGGAGCTATTTTCGGTTTTCTCCGTTATAACTTTCATCCCGCAAAGATTTATCTCGGAGATGCCGGCTCGCTCTTCACCGGATTTATGCTGGCCGCTCTTTCGATGAATGCCGGCTACACCCGAGCAAACATGCTGGCAGTAATCAGTCCTGTCCTTATCCTGGGAATACCGTTATTTGATCTGGCGCTGGTCATATGGATTCGCTGGCGCAACGGCATTCCCGTCACCAAAGGCAGTCCCGATCATTTCGCGCTCAGGTTGAGGCGCTGCAATCTCACGGTCCGCGAAACTGCCGTGACCACGTATGTTATCGGCGTTGTTCTCGCTGGAACGGCTCTGCTAATGAGCCAGGTCACTCTGGAATGGGCCGCCGCAACGGTCACGGGAGCGTTGACGCTGGCATGTCTTTCCGCATACCTGCTGCTGAAAGTAGATATGACCCCATGAAGAAGATCGTGATCATTGGCGGCGGATTGGCTGGCCTGAGCGCCGGTTATCACCTGCGCGAATACGATCCCAGTGTGTTTGAGAAGGAACATGCCGTCGGAGGGCTCTGCCGGTCCTTCAGCCAGGATGGCTTCACGTTCGACTGCACCGGACACCTCATCCACCTGAAGAACCAATACACGAAGGATCTCATCTCAAAGATCCTCCCGGATGCGTTCGGTTATCACGAAAGGCTCGCCGCGATTTATTCGAAATCCACAATGACGCCGTACCCGTTTCAAGCGAACACGTACGGTCTCCCCGCCGAAGTGATCAAAGAATGTGTTGTCGGGTTTGTCGAAACACTGACTGCCTCGCCCAACGGCGGGCCGAAAAACTTTCATGAGTGGGTCATGAAGACGTTCGGTACGGGCATCGCGAAGCATTTCATGCTCCCGTACAACGAAAAGTTCTGGAAACAAGACCTCCGAGCGATCACGGCGGACTGGGTAAGCTGGTCGATTCCGAAACCCAAACTCGATGAGGTCGTCAATGGCGCGCTGGGTTTGACCAACAAAGGCATGGGATATAACCCGAAATTCATGTATCCCCGCCACGGCGGAATCCATTGTCTGCCGAAGGCTCTCGCCCGACAGCTCCGTAGCGTTCACGTGGGGGAGACCCTCGAATACATCGATGCAAAGAAGAAATACGTCCGAATGAAAAGCGGACGCGAGGAATCCTTTGATTTCCTCATTTCAACATTGCCCGTTCCCGCCGCCTACCAGATGATCCGGGACGCTCCTGATGCGCTGCGCCACGAGGCCGGCCGGCTTCAGGCAATTTCGGTGCTCAACATCAACATCGGCGTCGCCCGACCGAATATTAGCGATCAGCACTGGATCTATTTTCCGGAAGACCAATTCATATTTTCTCGAGTTGGTTTTCCGGCGAATTTTTCGAAATCGGTTGCGCCGGACGGTACGAGTTCCATGTACATCGAGATTACGCACCATCCCGATGAGCAGCTCAACGTCGAGGAAACTTTTGAGCGATGCCTGACGGATCTTCAAGCAGCAGCGATCCTACGGAAGGACGACCGGATCCTGACGCGTCACGTCATCGATATCAAATTCGCCTATGTCGTTTTCAATGAACATCGCCAAAAGCACCTCCACACGTTGATCGACTATCTGGAATCCCGCGGTATATACACCGCCGGACGCTATGGCCGGTGGGACTATTTTTCGATGGAGGATTCCATCCTCAGCGGAAAGGCCGCTGGGGAGCAGATACTAAAGACGAGCGCACTCCCCCTCCCCAGTTAGGAGGAGAAATCCATCCTTCAAGCTGACCATCCAAATTCATGACGGGATGTTGTACTTCTGCATGTAATGCCGAAATGAACGGTAGGACATGCGCAGCAATTCAGCCGCTTTGACCTGGACCCTATTCGTGCGGCGGAGGGCCTCTTCGAGAAAATTTTTTTGAAGATTCTCGACGTAAAGTTCAAGATCAAATCCTTCGTCTGGAAAGCTCGCGGTCGACCGCATCCGGGAGTTGGTCGATACGTTTTCAGGGAGATGCTGCGCAGACAGTTCGTTAGACGTCTCCAGTATAAAAGCCCGCTCGAGGGCATTCTCGAGTTCGCGCACATTGCCGGGCCAGTCGTAGCTCTCGAGCTTCTTCAACGCTTCATCGGAAATACGGTCGAACTTCCTTCCCATCGATGCATTCAGGCGTGCAAGGAAATGATCGGCCAGAAGCGGAATATCGTCGCGCCGGTGGCGCAGAGGCGTAAGCTCGAGAGGAATGACGCTGATGCGGTAAAACAAATCTTCGCGGAACTGATTTTCGGCGACCATCTCGGACAGATCCCGATTCGTGGCCGCAATGATTCGAACATCGACCGAAAGTTCCTCAGTACTTCCGACCCGCCGAAGGGTTCGTTCCTGCAAAACGCGCAGCAGCTTTACCTGCATGGCGAGGCTCGTGTCGCCGACCTCGTCGAGAAAGATCGTGCCTTTGTCGGATACCTCGAATAGGCCTTTCTTGTTTGCTGTGGCCCCGGTGAAGGCGCCTCGCACATAACCGAAGAGCTCGCTTTCAAGGAGTGTCTCCGTGAACGCGCCGCAGTTCACGGATACAAAGGCTTCTTCCGCGCGAGGGCTGTTCAGATGGATAGCCTTCGCGACCAGTTCCTTTCCGGTCCCGCTTTCCCCGGTAATGAGCACCGTGCTGTTGGTGGCGCTGACGACTTCGATCATCTTGAAGAGCTCCTGCATTTTCTTGCTCTTCCCGATGAGATTGCCCATCCCGTGCACCTTCTTGAACTCGCGCTTCAGATAGGTGTTTTCTTCACGCAACCGGCGGTTCTCGAGAGCGTTGTGGACGACGAATTTCAACTCTTCCGTCCAATTTTGATCCTTCAAGATGTAATCGAAAGCACCCATCTTCAGCGCTTGAACCGCCGCTTCGGCCTCAGCGTGTGCGGTAAGCAGGATAAATTGGGTTCCTACTTCTCCCCTGCGGCGGCGTATGAGTCCAGTTTCGAGAAGTTCACGGAGGAACTCGATTCCGGACATGTTGGGCATCTTGAGGTCGGAAATGACGACGTCGAATTCCGTGGCCTTTGCTTGCGCGAGACCCTCTTCCGCCCCCGCGGCGCTGGTGACGGTAAGGCCTTCGTTCTTCAGGAGGATTTCGAGCAGTTCCCGAATCGAACGGTCATCATCGACGATCAGAATCTTGTCGCGTTTCGGCATTTACAAATCAATCACGAAGGTCGTGCCCATCCCTTTGCGGGAACGGACAGCAATAGTGCCGTTATGTGCACTGATGATCTGATACACGATCGGCAACCCAAGACCGGTCCCGTTGGGAAACGACGAATTGAACGGAACGAAGAGTTGCTTGAGTTCATCTTCCGTCAGGCCGACACCGGTGTCTTTGAAGCGGATGTGCGCATTCCCGTTATGGGCTTCCAAAGAAATTGTCAGAGTTCCACCATCCGGCATGGCTTTGAATGCGTTGGAGGCGATATTGTAAAAAACTTGGCGCATCATGCTCTCGTCGACTTGCGACTCGACGCGCGTCAGCCATGTCTCGATCCGGTGCGCCGGCTTCAGCTCCGAGCTATTTCGCATCAATTTCATCGTTTCCGAAATCAACTCCGACAGATCCACCGTTTTCCGATTTGGCGCTCGCGGACGCGCGTAGCCGAGAAACTCCGTAATGATGCGATTGAGCCGTTCGGTTTCCCGGTTAATAATTTCCGCAAGATGGCGCTGATCGGGACTGAGATTCAAATCCGACCGTAACAGGTTAAACGATCCCGCAATCGAAGCCAGGGGGTTTCGGATCTCGTGTGCGATGCCGGCGGACAAAGCGCCGATCGCGGCCATCTGTTCCTTCTGATGCATTTGACGTTCCAGCAGACGGAGCTCGGTGACATCATCGAAGCACCAAACGTAACCGGCCGTATTCTTTTCGTCAATCATGACAGGAGAAACCGAAAATCGGAGGTTGATCGGAACGTTTTCCCGATGAGACGTCGAGATCTCGAAACGTCCCGAATTGATTTCCGACAGCATGCCGGGAAAGACCTGCCAGATGGTCATCTTCAACGCTTCGCCGGAACGGTATCCCGTGATTTTCTCGGCCGCCCGATTGAAGAGGTAAATGCGCCCTTCAATATCCGTGGTGATGAGCCCGGATCCTAAGCTATCAACAATGCGGTCGCTGTATGCCTGGAGAAATGCAATCTGTCCGGTCGACTTCTCCAGTTCCACGCCGGTCCTTCGCCAGCTCTCCGCCAGGAAATTCGAGAGAAACGCAACCGAGCAGAAACCGAAAATATTCAAGCTGATGATGTATTGCAGCGATGGAAGGTCGGGCCAGACATTTGTCGTCGTCGGAACATAACCGAAATAGCCGAGGTCCAGGTGCGCGAAATGGAACAGCGAGCTTGCGGTTCCCGCAACGAACGCTCCCCGCCGCTCAAGGAGGATGCTCGACATCACGATCTCCAGGAAATAAAGCGACGAAAAATAGCTGTCGAGGCCGCCCGTCCGGTTGACGGTCCAGGTGATGAGCAGCAAATCAACAGCAATTTGAGCGTAGGATTGTGCGACGTAAGATGGATTCAGTTTGAGGAGCGCGAACCAGCAAGCCGACAGCGCATACACGGCTGCCAGCAGCACCAACACGTCCGCCGTTGGGTTACGCGTGGCTTCAGCGGCAAGGAAAATCGTAAAGGCCACCATCCGGACATAAATCAACCGGAGAAGCCATTTGCGCCTGTCTTTCAGGACGGGGATGGCGGTTTCGGCCATCGGATTATTTGCTCAATTGTCCGACCAGTGTGAATATGGGCATATACATAGAGATCACGATACCACCGACAGTGGTACCGAGGATGACGATGATCATCGGTTCCAAGGCGGTCATGAGGTCGCCCACGGCAGCGTCGACTTCTTCTTCGTAGAAGGTCGCGATCTTGGTCAGCATGGTTTCCAAAGCGCCGGCTTGCTCACCGACGCCGATCATCGAAACTACCATGCTCGGGAACACGCCCGATTCTCTCAACGGATCGACGATCGTGCGGCCTTCGGAAATAGCCTTCTTTACATTGAGAATGGCTTCTTCAATGATCGCGTTGCCCGATGTACGCGCAGTGATGTCCAGGCAATCTAAAATCGGAACGCCGCTCGCGATCAGCGTCGCCATCGTTTGCGTGAAACGCGCGACGGCGATTTTTCGCAACAGCGGTCCGAATACCGGCGATTTCAATATCAAGCCATCCGCCGTGTACCGCCCCTTCGGCGTCCGGTAGTAAGCCCTGAAAAGAAAGCTCAGAATGACCAGACCGATCGCAATAAACAAGCCGTAGCTGCCGACGAATCTACTGGCGCCAATCACGATCCGCGTTGGCAGCGGCAGATCCACGCCCATGCTCGCAAAAAGTTCGGTAAACATGGGAACTACTTTCCACAAAATGAGGGTGATGACGCCGCTCGCGATCACCACGACTGCTATTGGGTACACCATGGCCGATTGGACGGCACGCTTCAATTTGACGTTTTTTTCGATGTACATCGAAAGCCGCTGAAAAATGGTATCGAGGATACCGCCGGCCTCTCCCGCTGCAACCATGTTGGTGTACAAATCATCGAATATTCTCTGATGATTCTTCATCGACGCCGCAAGGCTGTTGCCCGACTCGACCTCAGTTTGTACAGCCTTTAGCGCCGTCGCGAACTTCTTGTTTGCTTGCGTGGACGCCAGAAGTTCAATGCATTGGACGAGAGGCACTCCCGCGTCAATCATCACCGAAAATTGCCGCGTAAAGACGGCAATGTCCTTCGGCGTCGGGTTTCCACCGAACTCGAAGGACTTCCTGGCGACCTTTTTTTCCTGGGCCTCGAGCAAAAAGATCTGCTCGCGCCGAAGCGTGAGCGCCAGCGCCTGCCGGCTATCGGCCATGCGCTCGCCCAAGAGCGTCTCTCCCTGACGATTTCGTGCTTTGAATGCGAAATTGGGCATAACCACCTCTCCTCCGACGGGGCATTTTACTTAAAGGACATTATTTTTTGGATATACATTCCTTGCGGGCCGCTGCGGCCGGCTTCAAAATAGGTAAGTTATGAAGGTGCAGCCCGAAACGACAAAGCTCTATTTGGCGGGATTCTGCTTGCTGATGCTGGCCTTGATTGTATTTGTACAGGCGGCGTTTAATCTCGATCCCTTTTTCAGTCCGTCGGAGCCGACGCAAATTGTTCTGCTGTATACGCTCTCGACTTTCATCTTTCTCGTCCTTTTGATCTTTGGCTTCGTTCTTCTTCGCGCGCTGGTCAAAGTGTGGATCGAACGGAAACAGCAAAAGCCCGGTTCTAAATTCAAGACCAGCATTTTGGTGTCGCTTATCTCGCTGACCTTGATCCCGGCCACATGTCTGTTCCTTTTCGCGTTCGGTTTAGTGAATCGCAGCATCGTGAAGTGGTTTAGCGTGCCGGTGGATCAAATCTTCAATGCGTCGGCCGATATGAATGCGGAATGGCAAAAGGAGCACGAAGCCATCGCCCGCTCGATACTGCTAGAACTGGATCGCGCACCGGATACCGATCTGGATGAACTCCGTCAGACGTTCCATTTGAAGGCGGTCATTGTGATCGACGATCGCGGCACAGTCCTGCGATCATCGGCCGAACCGGATGTCGCCGCGGCGGCTCTGGGCAGCCTGATACGGTCGAACGTGGGCAACGCCGTCGAGGCCTTCCTCGATATCGATTCCTACTGGGTCGTCGTCCGCCGGACACCTCCCGACGGCAACATCATGGCAGCGCTGTTTCCACGGCCCGAACGCATCCTCCAATTGGCTGCGAAGATTGCCCAAGAGCGGCAGCACTACAACGCCCTGGTCCAGAACCAAAGGCTATATCGGGACACTTACGTCTATATCCTCATTTTGATGACAGTGTTGGTCCTGTTTGCCGCGGTCTGGACCGGTCTGTTTCTCTCGAAGCGCATCACGATTCCCATTGAAGCTCTCTCCGAGGCCACTCGCGAGATTTCGTCAGGAAACCTTGATCACCGGGTCCACGTCCAGGCGCAGGATGAACTCGGTTTGCTGGTGCGCTTATTCAATGATATGGCCGGGCAGCTGCAAGCCACAACACGCGAGCTTGAAGCGCGCCGGCGCTTAATGGAAATCATTCTCGAAAGCATTCCTACCGGCGTGATCTCCGTCGATCGCGATCTTCGGGCCAACAAAATCAATCGCGCGGGGCGCGCGATGTTCTCCAGCGAGAATGCAAACACGCTGGAGGAGATTTTCGGCCAGGACTTTCATACCGTTAGCGAACTGTTGTCCGCCTCGGATGGCAATTCGATCACGCGTGAAATTGAATTCAACGTGCACGGGAGGCCCGCCCACGTGGCCGTTACGGTGACACGATTGATGACGGGCGGTTTCGTTTTGGTGATTGAGGACCTGACCGAAGTGGTGCGAGCGCAAAAAGCGAGCGCGTGGCGCGAAGTCGCGCGGCGGCTGGCGCACGAAATCAAAAACCCGCTCACGCCAATTCAACTCTCGGCGGAGCGCATCGCTCGAAACATCAGCCGCTTGCCCGCCGCCTCGCCTCGGGTTGCCACGGTGATCGAGGAATGCGTTGCGGCAATCGTGGAGGAGGTCTCCAGCTTGAAGCATCTGGTCGACGAATTTGTCCGGTTCGCGCGGCTGCCGGCAGTATCGCGCGTTCCGAACAGAATGAAAGAACTGGTCGACCGGACATTGGCGCTGTATGAAGGCCGTCTGGATAAAGTAAAAGTCGTCGTCGACGTTTCAGAGGATCTCCCGCTTATTCTGATGGACTCCTTGCAAATGAAGCGCGTTCTGGTCAATCTGCTCGATAACGCACTCGACGCGCTTGCCGGTGAGCCTATCCAGGAGTTGACAATCCGATGCGAGCTCGCACGCGACGAGACTATGGCGCGTCTGACCATCGCCGACACAGGCCGGGGAATCGCTTCCGAAGATCGTGAGCGCTTGTTCACGCCCTATTTTTCGACCCGTAAAATCGGCACCGGCCTTGGACTCGCCATCTCGAGCCGGATTGTGGCCGATCATGGCGGCTATATTGGCGTCGAACCCAACTCACCGAAGGGCACACGATTCATTTTTGAGTTACCCGTATGCCAAGAATCCTCATTGTCGATGACGAGCCCGGCATCCGGCAGTCGCTAAAAGGCGTTTTCGAAGACGAAGGTTTTCAAACCGAAGCCGTGTCCTCCGGCGAGGAGTGCCTGAAGAAGCTCGAGCAGGCCGCCTACGATCTGGTGCTTCTCGACATCTGGCTGCCTGGCATTGACGGCATCGAGACACTGCGCAGATTGCGTGAAAAGTCCTCTAAAACACACGTCATCATGATTTCGGGCCACGCGACGATCGCCACAGCCGTCACCGCGACGAAGCTCGGTGCCTACGACTTCATCGAAAAACCCCTCTCGCTCGAGCACACGCTGCTTATCGCCAGAAATGCTCTTTCACATCGGCGGCTCCAACAAGCCAACGACCTGCTTCGCCATCAACTCGAACAACGATTCAATATCGTTGGGGAAAGCGTACCCACCAAGGCATTGCGAAAGCAGATCGCGATTGTCGCTCCGACCAACAGCCGCATCCTTATTTACGGAGAAAGCGGAACCGGAAAGGAACTGGTCAGCCGCAACATTCACTTCATGAGCCATCGGGCGGCCGCGCCCTTTGTCGAAGTCAATTGCGCCGCCATTCCTGAAGAGCTGATTGAAAGTGAATTGTTCGGGCACACAAAGGGATCGTTTACCGGAGCCAGCGATCCCAAGAAGGGGAAATTTGAACTCGCCGACGGCGGCACATTGTTCCTCGACGAGATCGGTGACATGTCCCTGAAAACGCAAGCCAAGGTTCTGCGAGTTCTCGAAGAGCAAAGCTTCCAGCCCATCGGCGCCCCAACGGGCGTACGAGTGGATGTGCGCGTCATCACGGCGACAAATAAAAATCTGCAAAATGAAATTGCTACCGGCCGTTTTCGGGAGGATCTGTTTTATCGATTGAACGTGATTCCCTTCTTCGTACCTCCGTTGCGCGACCGCCGCGAAGATATACCCATACTGGCTCACTATTTCTTGCGGGTGTTTTCAGCTGAACACGGCCGCGGGCCAAAGGAGTTCACTGCCGACGCGCTGGACCTGCTGATTGACTATTCCTGGCCTGGAAACGTCCGGGAACTCCGAAACGAAATTGAGCGGCTGGTCATCATGATCCCGGACGACGTCATTCGCCCCGCGGATCTCTCGCTGCCGAACGGCAATACCTCCCGTGCCTCGACTCTTCATGAAGCGAGAGCTCAATACGAGCGCGAATTCATTGTGACGAAATTAAAAGAAAACAACTGGAATATTTCACAGACCGCGCGGACCTTAGGATTGGAACGTAGTTATCTTTATCGGAAGATGAAGACGTATGGGATCGAAAAGTAAATGTACGGGAAAGGGTTTTAGCAACAAAAAGGCACAAAAAACACAAAAACTCTTTTTGTGTCTTTTGTGCCTTTTTGTGGTTACTGTTGCCCAGACGCCCGCTCCGCAATCCTATGTCCTCCGGCCGGCGCGCGTCTTTGACGGAGAATCCGCTCAACTGCACGACGGCTGGGTGGTTGTCGTACGCGGAGAAAAGATCGAAGCCGCCGGTCCCGTTAGTAGCGTGCGGATTCCCGCTGGCGCGCGGTCGATCGATCTGCCGGGATTGACATTGATGCCTGGCCTCATCGATGCGCACTCGCACGTGCTGCTGCATCCCTACAGCGAAACGTCCTGGAACGATCAGGTTGCTCACGAGGCTCTCGCGCTGCGGATCGCGCGCGCAACCAATCACCTTCGCCGTACGCTCCGGGCTGGATTCACAACAATTCGCGATCTGGGAACCGAAGGCGCCGGGTATGCCGACGTCGGTCTGAGAGACGCGGTGGCGCAAGGCATTATTCCCGGGCCGCGCATGCTTGTCGTCACACGCGCGATTGTCGCAACCGGGAGCTACGCTCCTAAAGGTTACGCTGCGGAATGGCGTGTCCCGCAAGGCGCTGAAGAAGCCGACGGTGTGGACAGCCTGATCCGCGTCGTCCGCGACCAAATCGGAAAAGGCGCTGACTGGATCAAAGTGTATGCCGACTATGGTTGGGGCCCGAACGGCGAGCCTGAGCCGACCTTTTCACTGGACGAACTCAAGCTCATTGTCGAAACCGCAAAGAGCAGCGGCCGCCGAGTGGCGGCCCACGCATCGTCTGCAGAAGGGATGCGGCGGGCCATTCTGGCTGGAGTCGAAACTATCGAACATGGCAACGCCGGCACTCCCGAGGTGTTTCGCCTGATGAAAGAGCACAATGTAGCGTTGTGTCCCACATTGACGACTTCCATCACCATTGGGCGAGACCTCGATCGAAAGCGTGCGAGTTTCAAGGCTGCACTCGATGCGCGTGTCACGGTAGCCAGCGGCAGCGATGTTGGTGTCTTTGCTCACGGCGAGAACGGCCGCGAACTCGAAGCGATGGTTGATTTCGGAATGACTCCTGTTGATGCTCTGCGCTCGGCAACATCCATCGACGCGCAGGTCCTGCACATGGAAAATCGGATTGGTCGAGTGAGAGACGGCTTGTTTGCCGACCTGATCGCGGTCGATGGCGATCCCACGCGCGACATTTCGGCAGCTCGACGCGTTCGATTCGTCATGAAAAGCGGAGCGATTATTCAGTATTAATATTCCCCTCCTCTGCGAGGAGGGGAATCTATTCTCCCAACTGGCGTGACTTCTACTTTGTCTCGGATGGCCCGCCACCTCTTTTCGCTGATTCCAGGGACGGCCAGCAGTTCTTCGACACGCTTGAAACCGTGGTTTTTTTCGCGGAAATCCACGATGCGCCTGGCAAGAGCGGGACCAATTCCCGGCAAAGACTGGAGCTGCCGGACTGAAGCTGTGTTCAGGTTGATGATGAGAAGAACGATTGCTGTGACTGTCATGCCTGCCCGTACCGGCCTTTGACGAAGTCAAGCGCTTCCGACCGGTTCCTAAGCCGGCCTTCGAGCTGGGCGTCCTCTACTGTCGTAAGAATTTCTTTGAAGACCGGCCCTGGTGAAAAACCGATCGCGATCAGGTCATCGCCCGTAATGAGCGGTTCAGGATAGATGTCTTTATCGGTCCAAGCCGCAAGTCTGCTCAGAACGTAGTTGACGTCACTCAGATCCTTTCCGGCCGCCATAAGGTGAATCCGTGCAAGCTCCAGGTGATCTTCAAACCGATTGAGCCTGAAAAAACGTTTCATTTCCGCGACAGACATCTGCCCGACTCGGAAGAACTGGGGCAGGTTCCCAATCAGGGCAAGAATATGATGCATCTGGGCCCGCGAAAACTTCAAGCGCTCCACGATGGTCGCCGCGCTGGAGACAACTGTGTGGTGAAGTAAAACAGCCATCGCAAAGTCCGCCAGAGCGCCGGGTTTAAGAAACCGGAGAGAAGCTTCAATGTGACCCGTCCACTCCACCTCTGGAAAGATTTCCCGACGAAGACCCGATTCCTCCATCAGGAGAAAGCCCCGTGCCGCCCGGCCTTCCGTCAGTATCCGGCAGACCTCATCCCGGATACGTTCGCTACTGACTTGATGAATCCTTGGCGCCATTGCCACAACAGCCTGCCAGGTCCGCGGCTCGATCTGGTATCCAAGGCGTGCTCCAAACCGAACGGCACGCAGAATTCTCAGCTTGTCCTCCTCGAAACGGGCGTGCGGATCGCCAATCGCACGGACCAGCTTGGCTTGGATATCGGTCTGGCCGCCCACGTAGTCGATAACCTCCTTGGAAATAGGATCATAAAGGAGTCCATTGATCGTGAAGTCGCGCCGTAAAACATCCTGTTTGGCGTCAGTGAAGACGACCCCGGTTGGACGCCGGCCATCCAGGTAAGCTTCGTCGGAACGGAATGTCGCGACTTCAAATCGATGGCCGCGATAAATGACGAGAATGACGCCGAACTGTGCGCCGATGCTTTCGGTACGGGGGAATATCTCCACGATCTCTTCCGGCCGGGCGCTGGTCGCAATGTCATAGTCGGCGGGTTCGATTGCCATGACCATATCGCGCACGCATCCTCCGACGAGATATGCTTCGTGGCCTCGGCTGCGCAGCTCCTGTACGATCTCGATCGCGGAATCGGGCTTCATATTTATTTGACGTCGGGCTTCTGTTCCGGCTGCGCCCTATCGGGCTTGCGCTTCGCGCGGCCGGCTTACTGGAGGTACACCGCTTCGCGGCCTTTTTGAATCGGCATTCGGCCAGTCCCCCCACGTATCGGGTATGATAGCCTCTTTTGTGGAGAGTACGGCTGATGCCATTCAAGGGTGTCGACTTTTATCGAATCGATGACCTGCTGAGCGACGAAGAGCGCATGGTGCGCGATACGGTTCGCCGATTTGTTGACGAGCGGGTCGTCCCGATCATCAATAAGCATTTCGAAGAAGCAACCTTCCCGACCGAGCTGATTCCGGCAATGGCCGAGATGGGCCTGTTCGGCGGCACCTTGCCCGAGGAATATGGCTGCGCCAATATGAACAACGTCGCGTACGGCCTGGTCATGCAGGAACTGGAACGCGGCGACAGCGGCCTTCGGAGCTTTGTGAGTGTTCAAGGCGCACTTGTGATGTATCCGATCTTCACTTTCGGAACGGCAGAGCAGAAACAAAAATGGCTGCCGTTACTCGCCCGGGGCCAGAAGATCGGCTGCTTCGGTCTCACTGAACCCGACCACGGGTCCGATCCCGCCGGTATGGAGACGCGCGCGCGCCGCACGAACAAGGGTTGGGTGCTCAATGGCACGAAGCGTTGGATTACAAATGGCACGATATCGGACGTCGCGATCATTTGGGCCAAGGCCGAAGGCGATATACGCGGATTCATCGTTGAGACCAAAATACCGGGATTCCAGGCGCCTGAAATCAAGAACAAGCTCTCGCTGCGGGCCTCTGTGACCTCCGATTTGGTACTCGACGATGTTCTCGTGCCTGACGGCAATCTCCTGCCGAACAGCTCGGGGCTAAAGGCGCCGTTGATGTGCTTGAACCAGGCCCGGTATGGAATCGCATGGGGCGCCATTGGTGCGGCGACGGCTTGCTACGAGTGGGCGGTCGAATACACGAAAGGAAGAATCCAATTCGATAAGCCAATCGCTCAGTTCCAACTCGTCCAGGAAAAGCTCGCGCATATGCTGACAGAAATCACGAAAGGACAGCTGATCGCATGGCGGCTCGGCCGCTTGAAGGATGAAGGCAAGTTGCACTTCAGCCAGACCTCCATGGCAAAACGGAATAATGTGCGGGTCGGACTGGAAACGGCCCGCCTGGCACGCGATCTGATGGGAGCAAATGGAATCACTTTGGAATACCCCGTTTTCCGCCACATGTGTAATCTCGAGTCGGTTTACACCTACGAAGGAACCGACCACATCCATACACTCATCTTGGGAGAACACATCACTGGCTTGCCTGCATACAAGTAAATTCGGGGACAGATACCTAAACCACCCAAATTCGTTCAAAGGCTCTTGTTGAGTTTGGGTGATTTAGGTGTCTGTCTTCGAATTTCATTTACTGCCGCGTTTCTGTCGGCGATCTCTTCCAGGGCGTGTTCCTGGAACGAGAGGATACGTTCGGCCACTCGAAGGCGCGCCCTCAGCTCATCGGCATCAAAAGGCTTGGTCACGAAATCGTCGGCCCCGGCTTCCATGCCTTCAAGGTAATCCTTTTTCCCGATCAGCGCAGTGATGATGATGACGAACGTATATTTCGATTGCTTGTGTTTGCGGATGCGCCGGCACAATTCGAAACCATCCATTTCCGGCATCAGCACATCGGAGATGACCAGACGGAACCTTCCGCGGCGGAATGCTTCCCATGCTTCCTTCCCGTTTTCAGCCGCAACAACTTCGTACGCCAGCTTTTCAAGTATCCACCGCAAGAGCTCGCGCGAATCCCGGTCGTCTTCAGCGATCAATATTTTCATTGGTAACAATAACTAGCACAGTTTTTCGTTGAAATTCTAGTTTCACGGGCCCATGCCGGCCGGCTCGGTATCGTGTGCCTTCCTGAAACTCTGGTTGGATCGATAGGAACCGAGGTGCCGTTGGTTCAGTGGAAAGACTCGGTTCTAAACGGCACGATCGTAAGTGCTTCGAGCCTGTTTCACCAAGCTGGCAGCCTCCGTGCACTTCTGTGGTTGTTATGGAGCGGACAAACAAACCATTCCCGCGGGACACTGTTGGATCTATCTCATTGGACAACATGTTTCGGTCACTGGAGTTTCATGCGTCCCGCAAAAAGTCGGTTTCGATGAGTCTCGTCATTCACGCCGTGTTGCTTACGATACTACTGGCGATACCGCTCATCTTCACCGAGGCCATGAGAGTCCATTTCAATACCGTGATGATTGCTCCTCCAATGCCGAAGAAAGAGGTATTGGAGGTTACGCATTACAAAGAGCCGCCACAGGCAAAGCCGAAAATCGAACCGAAGAAAGATCTTGTCGCACCTCCTCCTCCGAAGCCTGTACTGACGGAACCGCCGAAGCCTAAACCACCTGAGCCTCCGAAGCTTGCGGAGGTGAAGCTGCCCGAGGTGATCCAACCGAAACCGCTGGCGAAAAGGACGGCGGAAATTGACGAACCGCCTGTAGCGGCACCCAAAATTGAAATTCGCACGAATGTTTTTTCAACCGGCAGCTCCGCTAAACCGACCACGAATCTTCCGGCAGCTCAGGTCCAAACCGGAGGATTCGGAGATCCGAACGGCATCCGAGGCGAAGGGAAACCGGGAAAAACTGGAAACATCGCCAGCCTTGGTTCATTCGATCTACCGGTCGGGCCGGGCGCGGGAAATGGAACGGGCGGGGCGCGGGGCGCAAAAGGAATCGTTGCGAGTCCTGGATTCGGCAACGGCGTCGCCACCGTTGAGAATGGCGGCGGGAAAGGATCGGGAGCATCGGGGCGAGCCGTACATCAAACCGGCTTCGATGCTGAACCGGCCAAACCGGAACCCGCTCCGAAAAAGCGGGATGCGGGTCCGCCTCAAACTCCAGTGGAGATTTTGTTCAAGCCCAAGCCTCAATACACCCAGGAAGCGCGGACATTGAAATTGGAAGGTGAGGTTCTCTTGAAAGTTCTGTTTACAGCCGGAGGACAGGCGCGTGTTCTGGACGTGGTTCAAGGACTGGGCCACGGTCTCGATGAAAACGCAGTTCACGCTGCCGAGCAAATTCGCTTCAAGCCCGCAATACGCGACGGCGTGCCTGTCGATTCGACGGCGACCGTTCACATTTTATTTGAACTGGCTTACTAAGTCCCGCTGTGGATGACGACGTCAACAGCGTCCTGAGCGGAAGTTAGAGGCCCCGAGGTATGAAGAAGAGATTATGCGTAACATGACTACTTACAAGTTTTCGTTTCCCGTTTTCATCATCATCTCGTTGATCAGCGCGGGTCTCGCGTTCGCCGCCCAGTCTTCTCAACAAGCACCCGGATCGAAGCAGGCGGTGCCTGGGCCGGCGGACTCCAAGAAAACCACAAGCGCCGACACCGCGGTAAACCAGATCATCGATAGGATCACCGCAAAAGAAGCAGCACTGGCCGCCACAATGAAGGAGATGCATCCACTCGTGGAAACCTACATTCAGACTGTCGAGAAAGACGATGAGCTGGCGTTTCATCCAACCGGAGACCGGTATTTTCTCGGGAAGCTCGACTTCAATCCGGGACAAATTCGAGAACGTACGTTCCTGAATTCGCCGAATAAATCCTCCAACATCGCCGGTTCGATCGGGGGCGGCTTCAAACAGATTTATTCCGTGAAGTATCTGCCCGAAGGTTTTGAACAAATGCTGGTCGTGGCCGGCCCGTTCGATCGCAACACCTACAATTTGGAATATGTCCGGAGGGAGTTCCTGGGCGCGGTCCGCTGCCTTGTGTTCGACGTCACACCGAAGAAGCGTGGCTCGGGCACCTTCAAGGGACGAATTTGGGTCGAGGATCAAGACTACAACATCGTCCGCTTTAACGGCACCTACGGTCCCTCGACGTTAACTAAAATGTTTTTTCACTTCGATAGCTGGCGCGAATACATGGGCCCGGCAATGTGGCTCCCGGCCTACGTTTATACGGAAGAATCGGATATGAGCTACTTTGCCGGACGCCGGCATCTCCGCTTCAAAGGTCAGACCCGCTTGTGGGGTTACAACGTGGGCAAATCAAGCGCTCAAAATGAATTGACCGCCCTGATCGTCGAATCCGATCAGGTACGCGATACCGTCGACCAGGCGGAGGGCATATCGCCCGTCCGCGCCTTGCGTGCCTGGGAGAGGCAGGCTGAAGACAACGTCATTCAACGGCTCGAGAAGGCCGGCCTGCTGGCGCCTGAAGGTGAAGTCAACAAGGTGCTCGAAACCGTCATGACGAATCTCGAAGTCACTAATAATCTCGACATCCAACCAGAAGTGCGGGCTCGGGTGCTTCTAACGTCTCCCTTGGAATCGTTTACCATCGGCCACACGATCGTACTGAGCCGGGGCATGATCGATGTTTTACCTGACGAAGCAAGCCTTGCGGCGATCCTTGCGCGGCAACTTGCGCACATTGCGCTTGGGCACCGCCTCGACACCAAATATGCTTTCAGCGACCGCATGTTGTTCGATGATCCGGAAGCCTTTCACAACGTTTACCTAAGACGCGACGAAAAAGAAGAAGCTGACGCTGATGCCAAAGCGGCTGAACTCCTGAAGAATTCGCCTTACAAGGACAAACTCGGCAATGCGGGCCTCTTTTTAAAAGCCGTCGACGAGCGCGCACCCGTGCTGACCCACCTGCTCATGCCTCATATCGGCAATCCGATGATCAAGGATCGCCAAGTACAGCAAATGGCCGATCTGAAACAGACCGCGCCGGAATTGCAAATGGCAAAGGTCGATCAGATTGCGGCTTTGCCGCTCGGCGGGCGCGTCCGTGTCGATCCGTGGTCGGGAAAAATTGAACTGGTGAAGTCGAAACCGGTCGCGCTGCTTTCTGCACGCGAAAAGATGCCGTTTGAGGTCACTCCGATTTATCTGTACCTGACGCGGCAAAACGCCGCACCCCAAACCGCATCAACCGAACCGGCGAACACGTCGGGAGTGAAGCAGTAAAAGACCTGCATTCCCCTCCTCGCAGAGGAGGGGAATGCTACTTCAGCTTTATAGTTGCTGCGGGCCGTGAATTATAATGCAGGGTCCATGGATAAAGACCTGCTGCGACGCCAGATTGTTGACGAGATCCAAGCCGAATTTGATACCAAACTTCGACAAGCCAAACGCCAAAAGGAACAAGCCGAAGGAGAATTGGAAGCAGCATCCGAACGCTGGCGGGCCGAGAAGCGGCGCCTGAATGCAGAAATCGACCGGCTCGAGGCCGCCCTGGACGATGCCAAAGCCGCTGCCGCACGCAAGGATTCAGACCAAAAGCCCGCAGCGCCAGATCCGCTGGCGGTTGCGAGACTCCACGAAGAAGCAGATGAAAAGCTGAACAAGGCTACCGCGGAATGGGAGCGGGAGCGCGGTCAACTGAAATCGCAGATCAACCGTTTGGAAGGCGCAGTCGCCGAAGCGATCGCGCGCGCCTCGAACCCGCTGCGATCGACGCAACCCATGAAGGAACAATTCGAAATTGAATTGAACCGGGTCGCTCAGGAAAAAACCGAAATCGAACAGGCCTTCTTAAGAGCCAAGACCCAATGGGAGCAAGAACAGCTAAAGATGACCGGCGAAATGGTCAAATTACGGCGAGCGGCGAAGATTATGGGCCAGCCCGTTGCGAAAGAAGAGAAAGCTGACGTCAATCCGAAGCTCCGGGATCTGGAAAATCAACTCAAGGAATCACACGCGAAATGGAGCGCAGAGCGCGAAGAATTGACAAAGCAAATCCATCGGCTCGAGCAAACCTCCAGGCACTGGGACATCGAACGGCGTCAACTGAACGACCATGCCGGACAACTTCAGCAGGCCTTCCTGAAAGCACAAGCGCAGATTCAAACCTACGAAGCTACCGCCCGCGCGCCAAACCCTTCCGAAGCACAGATCGAACAGCTCCGCCGGGAAAAGGAAGGTCTTCAAACGGAGCTGCAGGAGACCCGCACGGCGTGGGAGGCAGAGCGTAGCCAGTTGAAAAAGGAAATTGAGCGGCTGGAAGGGCAGATCCAGCGCGCATCAGAATCGCAAGATCGCGTCAGCAAAGAAATTGTCGATCAATTGCGAAAGCAGTATGAACAGCGGCTACAGGAAGCCATTCAAGAAAAAAACCAACTCACCGGAAAACTTTTGGAAGCCGAACGCACGCCGCGAAGCGGCGGGCAGACCAAAAATTCCGGCCTCGACAACACAGCGATCGCAGCCGAGGTCTCGCGCGTCGAGTCCCTGATCAAGGAGCTCGTAGCGTTAATGGAGGATCCGGACACGGAACTATCGACGATCATTCGGAAAAACGTCGAGAAGGCCGAACTGGACGCTTACTTGAAAGGCATTATGTTTGCCTCCCGCCCCGGCAAATAGGCATGGACCTCTCCCTCTGGGAGAGGACGGCGCCGCGAAGCGCGAGCCCGACAGGGCGAAGCCTAAATGAAAGCGCCGGGTGAGGGTTTCAGGATTTGCGAAGACTTCTCTTACCTCAACTCCGCTAACACTGCGACTAACGCGAGCAACCTCTGGATGCCCAAGTCGCGGCGGACCGGGTCGAACCATTCCTCGGGTGTGTGGATATTTCCCGAAGCTCCGCCTCCTCCAATTGCAATCGCAGGAATTCCCATCGACATTGGGATGTTGGCGTCCGTCGATCCCACCTCAAATCGAGGTTCAACGTCAAATCTCCGCGTCGTCTCGACTGCAGCCTGCAAGAGCCCCGAGGTCGACGGCGTCATTCCCAACGGCCGTTCGCCCGTCTGCTCGATCTGGAACTCGACACCTGCAGCACTGGCAGCTTCGCTGACCGCTCGGCTCAGTTGGCGCTCCAAATCTCCGAGATGCGCCGCGACGATCGAGCGAAGATCGACATCGAGGGAGGCCTCCGATGGAATGGCGTTCACAGAAATTCCACCCCGAACGATTCCGAAATTGAAGGAAGTTCCGGAAACCCGGCCCGGCCTGCCAGTCGAGAATGTGTGAATGGCTGTTGCGAGGGCCTGGATAGGATTGGGACGCCCAAAATCCGCCCAGCTATGTCCTCCGGGACCTCGCATGACAACTCGAAATCTCCAGCTGCCAAGTCCCTGGTAGGTGATGCGATGAAGACCTCCGCCGTCCAATGCAATAAATTCACAGTCTCGGCCACCCCACGGCGGAGCGCTGAATAAATGCCGGACCCCTCGTAAATTTCCTTCCCCTTCCTCGCCAACGCTCCCAACCGCAATAACCGGACGGCGGAATCGAAGTCCGGCTTCTTTTGCGGCGCGCAGGGCCCAGATCAACGCAACGATTCCAGATCCATTGTCGGAAATTCCCGGCATAAACAGCACCTTCGCTTTACGCCGGAGCTGGAGCGGCGTCGAAGCCGGAAATACAGTATCGAGGTGGGCGTCAACAACGACCGGATTGCTGCCCGCAGCTTCGTATGCCGCGAAGACATTGCCTTCCGAATCGATGGTCGGATGAAGTCCCAGCGTGCCTAGCTCTTGTGAGAAGGCTCTGGCACGCTCCGCCTCTTGAAAAGGAGGCGCGGGTATTTCGGTCAGCCGGATCTGGTCGGCTTCAATTTCCAATTCCTTTTGCGATATGAAACGAAACGCATGCTGAATACGCGGATCCGCCAGCACCGTGTCGACGCGGGCTCGCACTATTTAATGTCAAAGCTCACCGCTTCAGACTCGATCGGCGGCTGAGTGGCAAGGCTCGCGATAACTTTGTATTTTCCCGGCGCGACGACGTTGAGGTCATTGTCACGATGGTTCCATGTGACTTCAAATACCCAGTTGCGGCTGCTGCGAATGGCTTCCTGACGAACGACCTGACTGAAAAACATACGGCGGGACCAACGCCAGACCTCTTGTCCGGTAGATGCATCAATTACTTCGAAGTCATACGTTTGGCCCGACCTGAAACTGAACGGCAACAGTTTGTCCGAAGTATTGATGACCGTGAAGACGAATCTCGTACCGCCTGGGACCTCCGAGGCCTCAACATCGAGAGCCGGATTTTCTTCCGACACTTTCGCAACGTTATCTGTAAGCGTTTTACTCTTTTGCTCGGGAGTGGCTGGTTGCGCCGGTTGCGGAAGCGCCGGCGCGCCTTGAGCCGCGCCCTGCGCGGCCTGCCGCTCTCCAACGTGGACGCTTGTGAGTTTTGCGATCTGGACTCCGCTACCCGCGTGCAGGCGAGCCTCAACAATGCCGAGCCCGCGCTGGAAGGTGAGATCCATGAGGTCCATCTTCAGAATGAATTTCTGAGGCAAACCGGATTCGTCGGCTTGGATGACCTCCGCCTTTGCTCCGTCAGCTAGAAAGAGCGGGGTCTCTTCGTTATTTCCCATCTTCATATACTGCCGCTCTTGCCGGTCGTAGCGAATTAACTTTGTCGGGGTCGTATCCTCGGTAACGAACGGAAAACTCGTGAGCAGGTAGAAGCTACGGCCGCCGACAATCCGGTATTCTTGAACCGCAAAATCGAGGCTACCCACCTTCTGCCCATTCTCGCTCAAGAGGTCGTAGACCCAGCGATTGCCGACTTCGAGCGGAAGAAAATCGGCGGACATCCTCACACCAGGCTGAGCAAACAACGAGGCTGGAAGTAAGAAAAAGAAAATGCAAAGCTTCGGCAGAATTTTCATTGCATCACTTGTAGTGTAGCATGCAGGGCATGTACCTGGATGTGGACGAGCAATTCATGGATTTGGCTCTTGCCGAAGCAAAGAAAGCCGAGGCGTCGGGCGAGGTTCCGGTCGGGGCCGTGATTGTTTCAGATGGGATTGTTATCGCGAAAAGCTTTAACCGGCCGCTTTCTCTGAATGATCCTACAGCGCATGCCGAAATCGGCGCCCTTCGCGATGCATGCCGAGAGCAAGGGAATTACAGACTGTCCAACGCGACGATGTACTCGACCGTGGAACCGTGCATGATGTGCGCCGGTGCAATGATCCACGCACGCCTGGCACGTCTCGTCTTTGGAACTCCCGATCCCAACGCCGGCTCGGCAGGATCGATTTATAACGTCCTGACCGATCCGCGTCTGAATCATCGCGTCGAAGTGATCTCCGGCATCCGTGAGGATGAATGCGCATCCCTGCTTCGGGATTTCTTTCAGCGGCGGCGAGGCGGCCAATCTCTATAGAGACTCCACGGCACCGCGTGCCCTGACGTACAATGGCAATTATGAAGGACAAAATTGAAAAGACCGAAGAAGAATGGAAGAGCGAACTCTCGCCAGAGCAGTATCAGGTATGCCGCATGAAAGCCACGGAGCCTCCCTTCACGGGAAAGTATTACAACTCGAAGCAGCCGGGCATGTACCGATGTGTTGCCTGCGGTAACGAATTGTTTGATTCGGCCACCAAATTCGATTCCGGCACGGGTTGGCCCAGCTTTTACAAACCAATTTCGGAAGAAAATATCGAGGAAGAAGACGATTTAAGCTACGAAATGCGCCGGACCGAAGTCATGTGCAGCCGCTGCGGAGCGCATCTCGGCCACGTCTTTCCCGACGGACCTCGCCCTACCGGCCTTCGTTACTGTATCAATTCCGTCGCGCTGAAGCTGGAACCCAAAGAAAAACAATAGCGCCGTATAAATCATTTCTTCGGAAGGATCTGAATTTCAAAAATTTTCGGCCAAAGTTTTCCGGTAACGAACAAGCGATCGGCTGCGGCGTCATAAGCAATACCGTTGAGGACCGCCTCCGGCCCGGGCCGGTCGGTTTTTGAAAGAATTCCGCCGAGATCGATCCAGCCCAGCACTTTACCGTCCTTGGGCCCGATACGCGCGATGCGATCAGTTTGCCAAACATTTGCCAAAATTTCTCCACGAACAAATTCTAGTTCGTTGAGGGCCGTAATTTCGCGGGAGCCGTCCTTGACTGTGATCCGGCGGATTTCTTTAAATGTTGCGGGATCCCAAACTCGGAGCTGAGACGTACCGTCGCTCATATAGATCTGCTTGCCGTCGTTCGTCATGCCCCAACCCTCACCGGAATAGTTGAAACTTCCCAGCAGCCGGAAAGTCGATTTGTCGTAGATAAAACCGGTCTGAGACTGCCACGTGAGTTGAACGATCCGCTGGTTCAGGACCGTAATGCCTTCGCCGAAAAACGGCTGGGGTACATCAAAGCGCTGCACAACCTGGCCGGTCTCGAGATTCACCTTCCTCAGTGAGGACCGGCCGACGAGGCCGGTCCCCTCGTAAAGAGACCCGTCGCGAAATTCCAGCCCTTGCGTGAAAGCATTTCGGTCATGAGGATAACTTTTAACGACGCGATACCCGTATTGCTGCGGAGAAAAAGCAGCCACAAAAAAGCACAAAAGACACAAAAGGATTTTTCGTGAATTTTGTGCTTTTTTGTGGCTGCTTCCCATTTTCAATATTCGAGAAGCTTCTTCACTTCGCCGCGCAGATCTTCTACCGATGGCAACACCTCGTCCTCGAGCGAAATAGCTGAAGCCACAAAAGAATCCTTGGCGCCGACGCGCAGGACTGGCGCGTCGAGGTAATCGAAGCAATTCGCTGCAATGCGGGCGACGACCTCCGCACCCCAGCCGATGGTGACTGCGTCCTCGTGCAGGACAAGCACGCGGTTCGTTTTCCTGACGCTATTGAAAACGATCTCCTCATCCATGGGGACGATCGTCCGCAGGTCGATCACTTCAAGGTCGAATTCGTCGGCAAGTTCTAATGCCGTGTAAACGGTCGCGCCCCATGTTACAACTGTCGCAGCACTGCCTTGCCGCTTGATCTTCCCCTTCCCGAACGGAATAAGGTAATCCGCGTCCGGTTCCCGCGTTTTCGCAGAAATGTGCCGGTAGAGCCTCTTGTGTTCGAGAAACAAAACGGGATCGTCCGAGCGGGCTGCGGTCTTCAGCAGACCCTTCGCATCGGACGCATTGCTCGGGAACACAATGTACCACCCTGGCGTATGCGCATAGATGGCCTCGACGCACTGGGAATGAAAGGGACCTCCTTTGATTCTTCCTCCGCAGGCGATGCGGACAACCACCGGATCGGACCACGTTCCGTTGCTGCGCCAGCGCAGCGTCGGAATTTCATTCCGCATTTGCATGAAACCCGGCCACGAATAATCCGCAAACTGGATTTCAACAATCGGTTTATAACCCGCGATGGCCATTCCTCCAGCCACCCCGACGATGCTGGCCTCCGCCAACGGAGAATTTTGTACTCGATCGGGGTACAGATTCGTCAAGCCGCGCGTGACACCGAATACGCCGCCCTTCGGGTCCGCAATGTCCTCGCCCCACATAACGATCTTCGGATTGCGCTCCATTTCTTCACGCAATGCGCGATTTAGTGCCTCGACCATAGAGATCGTGTCTTCGGAAACATAGACTGCTTGTTTCTCCTCAAAGAAAGGTGTCTTGTCGCTGTAAATGTGAGCCATGATGCGTCCCGGCTGAGGCTGAGGCGCGGCATCAGCTTCATCGGCTGCCGTATTCACCTCGGCTTGGATTTCCTTGCGCATACCTTCAATCTCGTCTTGAGACAGAAGCCGATGTTTAAGAATGTATTTCTCCGTAAGCACGATCGGATCACGTCCGCGCCCGCGCTTCAATTCCTCTTCGTTTCGGTATTTCGTCTGATCGTCCGACGAGGAATGCGAATCCAAACGCACGACTTCAGCTTCGATCAAAGCGGGCCCCCTGCCCTCGCGAATGCGCTGAATGACCCCCGGCATCGTCTTATACATCGACTCATACCAGGTCCCGTCCACGTGATAGCTGGGCAGTCCGAAGCCCTCAGCGATTCGATGGATTTCTGAAGTAGTCTGAGCATTCTGTGGGACGCTGATGGCATAACCGTTGTTTTGAATCAGGAAGAGAACCGGCAATTCCTCACGAGTAGCCCAATTGATAGCTTCAGCGAATTCGCCCTCGCTGGCAGCACCCTCGCCGGAGGAGACATACACAATGGCATCGCTGCCGTCCTTCTTGAGTGCTTTCGCCAAGCCGACAGCAGGAAGAAACTGAGTGCCGGTGCAAGCGGTTTGTGAAACCAAATTCAATTCGCGCGAAGAGAAATGCTCGGGCATATTGCGGCCGTTGGAGCTGGAATCGCCCTCGCGGCTGAGCATGTGCAGAAAAATGTCTTTCACCGGCATTCCCAGTGCGTAGGCAATCGCCTTTTCGCGGTAGTAGGGGAAGAACCAGTCGTGGCGGGGCTTGAGCATCATCACGGTGCCGACCTGCGCCTTCTCATGCCCGCGCGACGAAGCTAAAAACGAAATTTTTCCCTGCCGCGTGAGGATCTTCAGCCGCTCTTCAATGTAATAGACGCCCAACATCTTCCGGTAGAGATCCAGAATAACGGCATCGGGCACAATCCTCCGTTCGGGTTCGCTGCGTCGGTTTGTGGGACTGTCCATAGATCTTAGGCTCATACCACTCGCCTCATCCCTAGAATAAACCGAATATATATTCGGATGCTCGCTCCGCAACTTCTGCATAGCGATGGACCGACAAGTGCACCCAATTTGAGAGGAATTTTGTGAAGGCAGGAGGGTGCACTGCGGCGTCCAACAGAATCAAAAGCGGCTTAAGCTAGCCGCTCGGTTCCGGATCTGCCAGAATCCTGTAACGTGTGAAGATCTTCGACCCTTTCAGCAGCCTGCTAGTACCTTCGGATGCATACACGATCGAACCATACTTCTCTTTTGAGGTTTGTTCTAGCATCTACCCATAGCTGATGCCGTGGCGAAAAGCGGCGGATAACCTAACCCGTTAAAAGATCGAAATAACCCTTTCGAACGTAAACGGCGAAGGTGTGGCCACTGTGCAATACGCAGCAGCCCGGAGGATGATCTGATGAACATGAACACTTCATTCTTCCTTGAGGGTGTTCAGGGGAACGATGTGGTCGCCCGGCTAATTAGCCTTTCCTCTTGCGGCGATATGAGCGGGGGGGCGGTGGGGGCGCAGGAAGCACCGACACAGGGGGAACAGTTCTCTCCGTTCCGCTACGGTTGGTCCGCACACAGTAACAATAGGCGATCTTAGAAAACTGGCAAGCGCGCGCAGTCTTGCCGGAATCAAAAGCGGGCTTTTGAGCTAAGCCGCCGTCTTCTTTGCGGCCGTCTTACGCGTTCTTGCGCGGCTGGGCGGCCCTTGTCTGGCGCCTTGTTTAGCCGCAGTGACCCGGAGAATGCCATCGTCGTATTCGACGTCAATGCTCTTCACATCGATTCGTTGCGGAAATCGAATCGAGCGAAAAACAGTGGCCGATTTAAAGTCGCAAAGGTGAACCGTTCCACCTTCGGAGTGGTGATCCTGACTGTAATGGCCTCGGACGAGCATTTGTTCGGGACTTGCCATAACACTCATGTCTTGGAGATTGAGACCCACGATTGCCAAACGCACATGAAAAATTCCATCTTTCTCGGTCAGGTCTGCCGGTGGTACGGATATGATCTCCGACTCCGCCGTTAGCCAATCATCCATTTCGCGTCCGGCATGCCCGCGCTCTTGAGAGAGCTGGAAGGCGCGCTCCCGGATCCGGTTTTGAATTTCCTCAGTCTCCGCAGAAATACGATCGTTATTCTCAAGGACAACCAATTTCGCAGCAGACTTCGTTGCTCTTTTCATCGGATTTCCCTCTCGATAATGCGATCCGAAACAGAATAACATTATTGATTGGCCTTCAGCTGTTCGGAGAGGTGCTGGAGCGGTTGAACAGGCCGGTCTCGAAAACCGGTGTGGGGGTGACTCCACCGTGGGTTCGAATCCCACCCTCTCCGCTTTCCAATCACACCGGATGAGGATTTTTCTACGGTGTGAAAACGCGATCGGTATCGACGTTCAGTAACACGGTCTTGGCGTTCATCTTCCCAAACAAACGCTCCCATGTTTTTTGAATCTGGCCGGTCGCCATAATTCGCTGCACTTCCGCAGCGGGAACGCTCTCGCAAGCCAGGCGCGGCATCGCCACTGAATACACTTCGAAGAGCCGATCGCCGTTCTTGTCGACGAACGGTTCGATGGGCACGCTTACGCTCGTGAGCTCGCCATCGTGCCGGTATAGCGCGTTTTCATCGATCTGCCGCTGGACTCTTTCGACGGCATCCAGGCTTAAGAAATTCGAGTAGCCGGCTTCCGGATCTATGGAGGCCGCATCGCAATTGTAGTGAAACATATCGCTGATATACACAACCTTAACGACACCGACATTCTCACTGATGAATTTGTTTCGATTTGTCAGGAGGAACGGGACTGTGCCAACGATATCCTGGCGAGGATGCGGCTCGAAACTCTTCTCGTATTTGGCCTTGGCGGCTTCAGCATACTTCTTCCAACCATCTTGCTGTCGCCCGGTGCGGGTCACACCGCGGGCCTTCACGATATCGGCGAGTTCGTTGGGCCCGATCCTGACGAGCTCGTTTCCGGCGCCGGCGCCATTCAAGGCGTACATCCAGAGCGACCATCGGGCGCCCGATGGCGCCCCGACGGCCCTGGTCCAATAAGAGGCTATCAGCCTTTCGGCTTCCTTCCAGATTGACTCGGCCTTGGCTGCGGCACAACCGTTGCCCCGTTCCTTTTCATCGGACTCGGCCGCCCGCGTCGGCAGATCGGCTTCGACAAAGACAATGGTAGCGACGTCGGGACGGGTGCGGTTACTGCCGGCGTTCGCGGTCCGGCTAGTGAGGAGGGCGGCGGCGCCAATCGCAATCAGCGATGCGATGGCGATGAATGGAAGGGCGACGCGCCATGCAAAACCCCGCTGGTGGGACCGTCTGGCCGCCGAAGAACGGAGCCGGCCGGTGGTCCTGGAGGACTTCTTAATAGGCTTCCTGGTGGTGCGGTTTGATTTTTTCATTGCTTAACTGTCATTTCTAGAATGCGCGGTCACAGACCGCGCCTACAGCAAATACCGCACTGTAGGCGCGGTCTATGACCGCGCGCCTTCTATCGGAGCCATGTGTGACGGAATACTCACTTCTGACCGTTTCCCGAGATCTTCCGCTCGACCGCCCAGCGTTTCCGGTCGTAATCCGCCGACCGTTCAGATGACGAGTTTTTTCCTCGAGTACTGACTCCAACCAGCCAGCCCAGCAAGGCCATAGCAGCCGCTCCTCTTTGCAGTTCTTTGACGTCCAACGGAGGCTGGCCATCGGCCGCGGCGACTTGCAGCGAGGCCCGTTGGGTTTCAAGCCGGGCGCGCGCTTCGGCAAGTTTTCGGACGGCATCCGACAGCTCCCGATTTTTCTTCTGTAGTTCAGCCAAAACTTCCGTGCGTCTTTCCTTCATGGCAGTCTGCTTTCTGCCGATCTGCTCGCGTTGTTCAAGCAGCCTTTGCCGGGTCGCCGTGCTCTGGGCGCTGGCGAGTTTCGCCTGCTGTTTTCCCAGGAAGTATTGGTGGGCCGCCAGGCCGCCCGTAACAACCAGACCTGTTGTCAGCCCAAAGATACTGACAGTGCTGAAGAGCGTACTCAGTGCGCTGAAGGTGTACCACCCTAGCGGCGGCTTGCTGATGGAATCGAAGAAGTAACTCAGGGCGGCGCCGCCGAAGAATGCTCCGCCGAGAAGGAGCGAGATCCACTCGATCTTCCTTCTCGCCCCGCCGGTCTTATCTTGATCGGCTACGCCTTTGACGGCAATGGACAGGACATAAGGGACAAGCGACAGCAGAAACAGGCCGCCGGACCGGATGATCAACTCCGCCCATTTGCCCCTGCTGGAGGCATCGACTAATGTGTCGAAGGAACCTACACCGAGGTAGTCACTGGTCAGGAAGATGGTGACCGCTGCATCGCCTGCGGCCGTAATCGCGATGACTCGCTTGAGCCGGCGGAGATAGGCGGCGTTGGGGGTGGCGGCTTCTCCGCGGACGGCGGCCGAGGCCTCTTCGTGGCCGATCGCTTTCAGCCGGGACTCGGATGCGTGGATACGGAAGTCCAGAGAGGAAGCCTCAGCGAGCAGAATCGAAATGCGGCTCTTGGAGTTCTTCGGATCGTTTTCTTCGCGCAGCCGTTTGACTTCGCTTTGCTCCTGGGCGAGCATCACGTTGTAGTTCAGCCGGGCCCAGCGCTCCTTCTCTTTTTGTGCCCGCTCGCTTTTTCCGCGCTTCGCTTTGTCGGCCGACGATGCCGACTTGTAGTAATCCTCGACGGCCGCCTGAAGCGTCTTGGAATCAACACCGCTTTCTCCCGCCTCCTTACCGATGGCATACCAGTCCCGAGAGCCGTTCGCCGCCTGTTTGGAGTCGAGCCGCCGGCTGGATTCAACCGCCGGAAAAGGGTTCTTCCACCATTCGTCGCGTGCTAGCGGATCCGCGGTTCTTGTCGTTTCATCGATGGCCATAGATTGCTACAAACCTCTCTCCAGCTGTAGTTCGATCCCCCGATAGGCGTCCTTCGGCGAGCCTGCAATGACGCCGCCTCCCGAATAGAAGACCCGAACCGGCTCCCCCGGCGGGATCAGTCCTTTCGCCAAACGCGCCCCCTCGCAGGCGCGGGCGATGGACAGTTGCCAGTTGGACATGATCAGCGACGTGCCGGACCGCTCGTTGCGAGGCGCCGCGGTCAGCTCGGTTAACACGTTGGAGCGGCTGCCGATATCGCACGCGCCTTCGTAAGGAATCTCGCGAACAGGACTCGCGTCGGCATACCCCCGTACGACGAGATCGAACCGGCCCTGTTCGGATTCCGGCCGGCGGAGAAGGCGCCGCACGATTTGTTCGATGATGTAAGTCATTCCGGGAGAGAGGCGGTACTCGCCGACACCAAACGTATAGGCGCGTTGGGTTTCCTGTTTGGTCCCGGCATCGACCGGGAACAGCTCCCGAAAGCGCGGGTGCAGAAGCCGCAGTGCCGCATCCGGCTTGTTCGAATCACTGATCACGCGCTGGTTGGCCGCGAGCGTCCTGCGTATCTGTTCGACGATATCGTTGATGCGGAATGTAACGGCATCACTCAGAACCGAACCGCTGAACGTTTGCCTGAGGTTTTGATCGAGAGCCTCTTCCAAAGCCGCGCGCAGCGGGTAGGAGAGCAGCTGGAGGGGGTTTTTGGGAAGCAGGAAGTCGACCGAATAAGTGTAGTCCCCACTCCGGCAGTCGATGTAGGCTCGCTCCTCATAGACGCGCACCACGGCCGGGAGCGCCGTGTCCTGGGAGCGTCCCGTGGCTGAAAGGCCGTTCCGCTCCACCAGTTCCACGACCGCCGGCGCGTCCAGCATGGCCGCGCCGCGCGTGCGGACAAACTCCTTCAGCTTGTCGGTCTCAAACTTTTCACGTCTTTTCTCCAAATCAGTGGACGACGCCGGCCACGGGCTGCTGCTATAAGACTGAATGACGTACTGCGAAGGGTTGAAGCCGACGCCCTGGTCGTACTGCCGTGTGATCGACGTATCCGTCACTTTGCCCTCACGTCTTCCCTGGCAGGCCGAGAGAGGTGTCTCGCCGGCAACGGAAGCAGGGGCGAATGTTCCCAGCAGAAAGCAAGTCACTACAATTTGAATGGCCGATCTTTCGAACACACCCAATCCCCGGCATTTTCCCGGACGGAAAATTGCCTGCCCTATCCAACACCTTTTTAGGAATGTGCAGTAATGGCTCACAGGTGCCATTCAGGCCCGCCAGAACCACTATCCGCCAGTAGTGACACCAAAGAGGTCTAGGTTCCAGACTGGGGTTCGGTTGTATACGTTATCCCATGAAATTCATTGTTACTTCCGATCTGCATTTGGACACGTCCTTCAGCGGGAATGGATTCAATCCCGACGTTGGACGAAAGCTAAGATATTCGCTGCAGCAGACCCTTCTAAATGTCGTGGAGCTTGTGAAAAGCACCAACGCTGACGGACTCCTCTGTGGAGGGGATTTGTACGACCACGACCGGTTCTCGCCTGAGACGGCGACGCTCCTCCGCAATGCGTTTGCGGAGATCGCGCCCAAGCCCGTCTATATTGCTCCCGGCAATCAGGACTTCTACGGCCCAGAGAGTTTGTACCGGCAAGTCCATTGGAGCCCCAACGTCCATATATTCGACTCCGATCAGCTTTCACCCGTGACCATCGGCGACGGCCTCACGCTGTGGGGTGCCGCTCAGTGCCGGCCCAACGGAGCCGACAATTTTTTGCGGGGTTTTCATACCGACCGCGGCGGCGTTCACATTGGCTTGTTCCACGCCGGCGCACATTTACCTGCCACGGGACGAAACGGCGACAGTCCACAAAGCGGCATCGAGGCAAGCGAAATCGAGAATGCCGGCCTTGATCACCTGTTTGTTGGGCTTTGTCACGAACCCCGCGAATCGGCCCGCTGCACGTATCCCGGGAATCCGCATCCCCTCGCGTTCGGGCAGAACGGGGACAGAGGCGCCGTTGTGGCGACGATTTCGCCGGATGGAACGGTCCAGAGAGAGTGGAGGCCGGTGGCGCGCTTCCCGTTGCACGATCTGGAGATCGATATTACCGGCTGCATGAGCCGGGCTGAGATCCGGTGGCGGCTGAAGCAGGCCCTGGCGAATCTCTGCGGGGTCGCGCGGGTCACCGTCAGCGGTGAAGTACCGGCGGAGTTGGACTTCAATACACGCGATCTCGCCGAAGTCCAGCACTCGCTGGAGGGGCTGTTAATCCGTATGGGCAGAATCCGTCCTCGTTTTGATGTGGAATCTATCGCCAAGGAGCCCACCGTCAGAGGACAGTTCGTGCGCAATGTAATGGCGGCAGTCATGGACGATGAGAAACGCCAGCGGGTGCTCATGACGGGGTTGCGTGCGTTCGAAGGCAAGCGTGATCTGGAGGTCTTCTAATGAGGTTTCTTAGTGTCAGTTCGAATGGGTTTGGTTTTCTCCGCAGCAATTCACTGACGTTTGCTCCGCAGTTCACCATCGTTTACGGTCCCAACGAGACCGGCAAGTCGACCTGGCATGCCGCCCTGTATGCGGCATTTTGCGGGATGCGGCGCAGCCGGATTCAAAGCTGGGCTGATGAAGAGTTCATCCAAAAATACCGTCCCTGGAATTCTCCGCAGCCGTGGGAAGTGAGCGTCCGCTTCCTGCTACAGGATGGACGAAACATCGAGCTGCATCAGGAACTGGCGGACCGCATCGATTGCCGTGCCACCGACGTGGACTTCGGCCGCGATTATTCCAACGAGATCGTCAACGAAGGCGGCCTCGATGGATCGATGTGGCTGGGCCTGGACCGGCGCAGCTTCTTGGCCACCGCCTGGATCAAGCAAGGCCGACTGCTCGACGTTATCAGCAGTGCCGAGGTCCTGCAGACTCATCTCCAACGCGCCGTCGCCACCTGCGCGGCCAATTCCCCAGGAGCAAAAGCGCTTCAACTGATCGAGAGTTTCCGTGCCGATAATGTCGGCGACGACCGCGCCAACACCCGTCCGCTTTATCGCGCCATACGCCGGGTCGAATCGCTGAAGTCGTCCATGGATGCCGCCAAGGCCGAGCACGTTCGCTACAGGCAACTCATGGCGTCGGAGACCGAGGGGGAGTCGCGCCTGGAGTTGCTCCGCCGCGAATTGAATCTGGCCCGGGCGATTGTGGCCGATCGCGACGCCAATGACTGGGAACGCCGCCTCCTGCGGGTCAATGCTATCCTGAGCGCTTTTCCGGAAAGGCCCAGCCGGGATCTGGACCGCCTCAATCGTCTGGTTCGAGAGATCTCGGCGGCACTAGAAATCTGGAAGGAACGTCTGGATATCCCGGATCTGTCTGGTCAGTCGGCTGCCGAGATCGAGGAACAAATTCGGAGGCTGCCGGCACGGCCTTCCGGCGACCTGGAGCCGGATCCGCAAGTGCTCAAGGCGGAGGCCGAATACCTGGCAGGCAAATACGCGCTCAAACTCCACAACCAGGCCGAGCCTCCCCAGGCCGAATTTCCTGAAACGGGAGGACTCTCCAGCGACGTGATCCGCCAGATCGCATCTCTTCTGGGAGAGGCTGGACCGGAGGTCGATCCGCGAGTGGAGGAAATCGCACGCAATCCCATCAACGAACGGTTGATCCACCGCGTGCACACGGCCATCGAAGTGTTCGAGCGGCGCCCGAAGCTGGCGGAAATTTCCAGTCCCACGGCCGAGGAGATCCGCCGCGTGATCGACACCATGCCGAATCGGGTCGAAGGCGACCTGGAGGTCAATCCTCAAATCCTGGAGGCCGCTAATGCGTATTCCTCCACGAAAGAAGCAATCCGCCAGCACAGCATGAACCGGCCTGCCGATGCCTCTTTTCCGGATATCGGAAACGCCTCCCCGGCTGAATTGCGGAGTCTCGCCCTGCGCCTGCGCGAACAACCCGCCGAACAACCCGTAGTGTCGGGCTTCAGCAGCCAAATCCGGGTCCGCAGCGCTGCACGAATGGAGCTGGAGCAACTGGCCAAGAGCCGCAAGATCTGGATAATGTTAGCCAGCGTCGTCAGCGTGGTCATACTGGCGTCATTGGCAGGCTTCGCGGGCAAAGACCATCAGATTGCTGTCGGCGTGTCGGTGGCGGTTTTTGCCGGGCTGGTCTGTCTGGTCGCGAAGTGGAAGACGAGCCCGATTCTTGCCAAGCGGCGCGAGCTGCAAAGTTTAGAAGCAGAAACCGAAACCGAGTCCAATTTCCATGACCGGAGCCGCTGGCAGAAGGACGTCCTGGAGCGCCTCAAGAAACTGAGACTGCCCGCCGATTCCGACGCTCTGGACGCCATGGCGATCGCCTCTGAAAAGGCTCAGGACGCCGTGCGGATGCTCCATCTTTGGAATGAGACGGCAAAACGCCTCGAGAAGACTTTCGAGAGCGCCACGGCGAAGCTTCGATCGTTGCTGGCCGACAGGATCAGCGGCAGTACGGAAAATGTTGAAGAAGCGCTTGCCGAATACCAGCACGCCTGCGCGGAACGGTATCACCTGGCGGCGCTGGCCAGCCGCAAACAAGATCTCGAGATGCAGCTGGCGGCCAAGATCGAAGCGGAGGCTTCCGCGGCCGAAATCAATCAGCAGCGGAAATCCGCGGAGGCCGAGCTGCGTGCCGCCGCAAAGGCTTGCCTAGTGACTGCGGAGAACGATGGCGAAATTGTCAAACGGTTGCAGGAATGGTTCAAGGAGTGTGAGCGCAAGAAGCTCTTGCAGGAGGAATTGCGGCAGAACGTCTTCGTTAGACTGGCCTGGAACGAACGCCAGCTCCAACAGCGCGAACTGTTGCTCAAGAGCAACTTGCCGGTAAATGCGGCGGCGCTTCGTAAAATCGCCGTTAGCCTGGATCAGGCTCACCTGGAGAAGGCAGCCTATGAGCAGTGGTCGGCGGCTCTCTCCAAGCTTGCCAAGGATTGCGAACGACCGACAAATCATCTGAGAAGCCTTCTGCAAACAAAAGGAGTCGACCTGTCGGAACATCTGGAAGAGATGCTCCAACGATATCGCGAAGCGTGTGAAATCCGCGCGCAGATTGCAGCCGAGGCGAGCCGGCGGCAGTATCTGGAACCTCAGTTGACCACGCGCCGGCAGATGGAAGCCGCTGCGGCGAAAATCCGGCTGCAGCGTGAAAATGCCCGTCAGCAACTCGTCACCGTGGCGGAGCACTGCGGGGTTCCGCTCGCTCCGGAAGATCAGTTAGCTCAAGACCTCCATCACTGGCGAAACGCTACAACCGAGGAGATTCGCATCGAGCAACAGGGACTTGAAAGATGGCGCGAGCTGGACACCCTGCTGGAAGGACTTACCCTCCAGGAATTCCAAGCCAAGGTCCAAGAATACCGCGAAAACGCGCTCCTAGTGGGTTCACCGTTTTCTTCCGCCGAACTGAGCGAAGCTTGGTCCAACCTCGAGCAGTACGAGGCCGAAATCGCCGAACTGGCGCTGCACGCCGATTCGGCCGCCCAGAAGCTTGCCGATGTTCAAGGCCAGATCCACAGCTATGAGGAGCAGTCAGTTTCAGTCAGCGATGCGGAAGAAGAATTGCGCACAGCCGAAGAGGAGCTAGCCAACATTCGCATGTTGGATGACACGTTGGAAACGACCCAAGTGTTGCTCAGTCAGGCGCAGGACAGCGTTCACCGCGATATTGCTCCATTCCTCGCCGAAGTCGTCCGCCACTGGCTGCCCGAAATCACTCTCGACCGTTATGTAGACGCCCGCGTGGATTCGCAGACACTCCAGGTACAGGTCTGCGATCAGAACGGCGAATGGCGCGATGTCTCGCGCCTCTCCCATGGAACCGCCGAACACATCTATCTCCTGCTGCGGCTCGCCATGGTGGAATATCTGACAAAACCTTCCGAAGTATGCCCGCTGATTCTCGATGACATCACGCTGCAAAGCGACACTCGGAGAAAGGAACGAATCCTCAACGCGCTCCGGAAACTCAGCGAAAAACGGCAGGTGATTCTCTTCACTCAGGAAGAAGAGGTCCTGCAGTGGGCGAAGAAGAATCTCCCTGAGCCTGATTCGCGGATCGTGAAGCTGATGCCCGCGGCGGTTTAGGAGCACCCTCACCCCGCACAGCCGCAGTCGAAACATCCGCCTCCCCTCCTCGCCGAGGAGGGGAGGCGCCGGCGGTTAGGTTCCGTCCGGTGCTGTGCCGGAATTCACAAATGAATCGTGGAAAACGCGCGGGATTTCGCTCTTCCCTCATCGCGAAGCGGCGCGTGGAACAGCCAAGCATCAATCAGCGCACCCTCTTTTAATCTCGTGGCATTAGATCGAAATCGCACGCGATGGTTTGCGATCTTCTCTCAGGAGATCGCAAATGCGCGCAACGGTTTGCGATCTT
>Ga0209157_1000449_pt1 | contig 35386 bp, 39 predicted proteins | sample GraSoiAngelo_135_FD_185892 | JGI IMG/M metagenome (GOLD analysis project Ga0209157, IMG submission 185892) | Grasslands soil microbial communities from the Angelo Coastal Reserve, California, USA - 14_0929_05_40cm (SPAdes) (version 2) | ecosystem: Environmental > Terrestrial > Soil > Grasslands ...
CTCGAGCACGGGATTCGTCATGGCCCCTTCCTCTCGAGACCGAAGTGAGTGACCAGATGCTGGCCGACGGCTCCGCACAGCCCGTCCAGCGCGGCCACGTACGCGGCAGGGTCGGCGGTACGAACGGCCAGCTCGGGAATCTGCTTGAGCGGTCCCGTCAGCAACGCCCGCGTCTCGGGCGACACGCGCTCGGCGATGAGCTCCCCCAGGCGACCGGCGGCGGTCAGGAGCCGGAGCGAACCATACTCGGCGGCCTCGTCGACCTGTGTCCGCGCGGCCGTCACGAGAAACGCGACGAGCTCCACCGCCTCGTCCTCACTCAGCACCATCCTTGCCGCCATGTCCGCTCCTCCTTCGCCGGGTGACACATTCGCCGTCGTCGTACCGCGCTGGCAGTCACAAATTACGCGGGGTTCGCCAAGGGATGACGCTATGATCCCGCCGACAGATGGCTCTGTCATCGATCGAGAGGATCAGGGAAAAGGAGAGCTCGCCATGACGCAGCTGACCGATGTCCTCGCCACCAGCGTCGACGTCGCCGACGTGTTGACGAAGCTCGAGGCCCTGGTCGAGCACTGGCAGCACACGGCGGAGCGCTTCCGGGTGCAGTGGCAGGAAAGCGAGTGGTATCTGGGCGAGACGCGGGCGACGGTCGCCCACGTGCAGGAGCAGCTCACGTCGATGCGCGAGACCTATGGTTGGCTCGAGCACGCCTACCGCGAGGTGGAACCCAGGCTTCACGAAGCCGCGCACGAGCGCGACGACGCGAATCGTGACCTGGTCGAAGCGCGGGCGGCCCACGAGGCCCTCCTGCGGCAGCATCTCGAGATGGCCGCTGAGCTCGCCGGGGCTCGACACGACGTCGAGGCCATGCGGCGGTTCGCCGAGACCGTGCAGCAGAAGCTCGACGCCGAACGCGCCCGCGGCGACGCCCTGGCGGTCGAGCTCGAGGCGGTTCGTCGCCGGGCCGAGCGCCGGAGCAAGAGTCGGACCCATCATCCCGATCTGATGGCCGAGGTCCACGCCGTCGATGGCCAGCTCCTCTTCCACGGTTGTCCGTCGAACGTCTCTCTGACCGGGCTGGCCCTGGCGCTGGACGAGCCGCTCGCCGAGTCCCTCGACTTCGTCAAGGTCACCATCTACGGCCCGGCCGTCGGGCGCCCGATCGAGGCCATCGGTCGGCTCGTCTGGCGTCAGTCCGCCGATCAGAGCTGCCAGGGCGGCTGCGAGCTGCTCGACATGTCGCCGGAGGGCCGGAAGACGCTGGAAGAGGCGCTCGCGACAGCAGCGTAAGCCGTCCCACCGCGTGGCGCCACGATGGTAAGCTCAGGCGCCTTGCCCGATCCCTCCTTCCTTTTCGCGCAGGCGCTGAGCGGGCTCACGGCGGCGATGTTCCTGTTCTTGATCGCGGCCGGCCTGTCGCTGATCTTCGGTGTCCTGCGCGTGCTGAACTTCTCGCACGGATCCTTCTACATGCTGGGCGCCTACCTCGCGTATCAGGTCGTGCAGTGGGCGGCAACGACCCCGGGGCGGTTCTGGTGGGCCACCATCGGCGCAGCGCTCGGCATCGCGGCGCTCGGCGGCGTGGTCGAGCGCCTGCTCCTCCGGCATCTCTACGCGAAGGAGGAGCTGTACCAGCTCCTCTTCACCTACGCCCTCGTCCTGATCCTGGGCGACGTGGCCAAGAAGCTCTGGGGCACGGGCCAGCTCTCGGTCTCGCGGCCGCCCGGCCTGACGGGCGCGGTCGAGCTCTTCGGCACGCGCCTGCCCTACTACAACCTGTTCATCCTGCTGCTCGGCCCGGCCATCGCGCTGGCCTTCTGGATCGTGCTGCACCGCACCCGCACGGGCCGCTTCATCCGCGCGGCCGCGCTGGACCGCGAGATGCTCGGCGCGCTCGGCGTCAACGTCACTGGCCTCTACACCGGCGTGTTCGTCATCGGCTCGTTCCTCGCCGGCCTGGGCGGCGCGCTCGTCACGCCAGTGAAGACGATCGTGCCGGGCATGGACGTCGAGATCATCGTCGAGGCGTTCATCGTCGTCGTGATCGGCGGGCTGGGCTCGTTCTGGGGGACGTTCCTCGGCTCCATCGTCTACGGCCAGGTGCTGTCCTTCGGCATCCTCATCTTCCCGCGCTTCTCGATCTTCTCGGTCTTCGCGCTCATGGCCGTCGTGCTCATCGTGCGGCCGTGGGGCCTCCTCGGGCGTCCGCTGCGGTGATCGAGCGCCTTGCCCGCGTGCCGTGGGGCCCGCTCGTCATGGTCGCCGCGTTCTTCGTCCCCGCGCTCGGCTCGCGCTTCTACACGTTCGTCGCGACCGACGTGGTCATCATGGGCCTCTTCGCGGTCAGCCTCAATCTCTTGATCGGCTACACCGGCCTCGTCTCCTTCGGTCACGCCGCCTACTTCGGCATCGGCGCCTACACCACCGGCATCCTCATGAAGAAGCTCGGCGTGCCGTTCGTGCTGGCCTTTCCGGCGGCCGGGCTCGGGGCCGGGCTCGCCGCCCTCGTGTTCGGCTTCTTCTGCGTGCGGCTGACGAAGATCTACTTCGCCATGCTCACCCTGGCCTTTGCTCAGATCGTGTGGGCGATCTGCTTCAAGTGGAACGACGTCACCGGCGGCGAGCAGGGCATGCCCGAGATCCCCTACCCGGCGCTCGACTGGATGCAGCGACTGCCGTTCTTCGGCGACTTCCGCGCCAGCGACCACTTCTATCTGGTGACCGTCGTCCTCGTCGCGCTGTGCTTCTGGACCCTGCGGCGCATCGTGGGCTCACCGTTCGGGCGCCTGCTCACGACGATTCGCGAGAACCCCGAGCGGGCCGAGTTCATCGGCGTGAGCGTGCGGCGCTACGAGCTGATCGCCTTCGTCATCGCCGGGATCTTCGCCGGGCTCGCCGGCGGGCTCTTCGGCATCTTCAACCGTGGCGTGTTCCCCGACTTCGCCTACTGGACCAAGTCGTCCGAGGTGCTCATCATGACGCTGCTCGGCGGCATGGGGAGCTTCTGGGGCCCCGCGGTGGGCGCGCTCGTGCTGCTCGTGCTGAACCAGCAGATCACGTCGTACACCGAGTACTGGCCGTTCGTGCTCGGCACCGTGCTCATCGTGATCCTGTTCGCCTTTCCCGGCGGCATCGTCGGGGCGCTGGCCGCCGGCGTGACGCGGCTCCGGATGCGTCATGCTTGAGGTGCGCGACGTCCGCAAGGCGTTCGACGGCTTCCAGGCGGTGGGAGGCGTCACGCTCGGCGTGGCCCGCGGCCAGATCGCGGCGATCATCGGGCCCAACGGCGCCGGCAAGACGACGTTCTTCAATCTCGTGACCGGTCATCTCCGCCCGGACGCGGGCGTCGTGATCCTGAACGGGCGCGACATCACCGGCCTGGCCCCCCACGACGTCTGCCGTCTCGGCATGGGCCGCTCGTTCCAGCGCACCAACATCTTCCCCAGGCTGACCGTGTTCGAGAACGTGCAAGCCGCGTTCATCTCGCACCGGGGCCGCGGCCTGAGCTTCTTCGCCAGGGTCGAGGGCCTCTACCGCGACGAGACGTACGCGGTGCTCGAGTCCGTCGGGTTGCAGGACAAGGCCGGCGAGGTCAGCGGCTTCCTCTCGCACGGTAACCAGAAGCAGCTCGAGCTGGGCATCGCGTTGGCCAGCGAGCCCGAGCTGCTCCTGCTCGACGAGCCGACGGCGGGAATGTCGGCCACGGAGACGCGCGAGACGATCCGTCTCATCGAGCGCATCACCCGTGATCGAGGCCTCACGCTGCTGTTCACCGAGCACGACATGGAAGTCGTCTTCTCCATCGCCCAGCGCATCAGCGTGCTCCACCAGGGACGGCTCATCGCCGAGGGCGCGCCCGCCGAGGTGCGCAGTGACCCCGAGGTCCGCCGCGTCTATCTGGGCGAGCGGGCGCGATGACACCACGCCTGCCCAGGCCAGGCCACCCGCGGTTCGAGCCGGGCTCACGTCGCTCGATACAATGACCACGCTGCTCGACGTCCACGAGATCGAGACGGCCTACGGGCTGTCGCGGGTGCTCTTCGGCGTCTCCATCGCGGTGAACGCGGGCGAGTGCGTCTGCCTGCTCGGTCGCAACGGCGTGGGCAAGACGACGACCATGCGCAGCATCATGGGCCTGACCCCACCTCAAGCCGGCCGCGTGGTGTGGAAAGGTACCGACATCACGGGCTGGCCGCCCTATCGGGTGGCGCGCGCCGGCCTCGGCTTCGTGCCCGAAGACCGGCGGATCTTCGCTGACCTCACGGTGTGGGAGAACCTCGACGTGGCCAGCCGGAGCGCGCGTCGCGGGAGCGGCCACGACTTCTCGATCGACCGCGTGTTCGATCTCTTCCCGAAGCTGCGCGAGCTGACCGGACGGAACGGCGGCTTCCTGTCCGGGGGCGAGCAGCAGATGCTCACGATCGCGCGCACGCTCATGGGCAACCCCGAGCTGCTCCTGCTCGACGAGCCGTCGGAGGGGCTGGCGCCGATCGTCGTCGATCACCTGGGCGAGCAGATCGCGCGGCTCAAGCGCGAGGGCCTGACCATCCTGCTCGCCGAGCAGAACGTCGAGTTCTCACTGGCGCTCGCCGACCGCGTCTACGTGCTGGAGAAGGGCGCCCTTCGCTTCAGCGGCCCCTCCGCCGCCTTGCGGGACAACGAGGCGCTCCGCCACGAGCTGCTGGCGCTCTGACGTCTACTCGAGCTTCTTGCCCCGCTCCGTCACCACGTCGAGAAAGACGCCGATCTCGCGATTGAGGAAATCGACGTCAGCGGGGAACACGCCGCCGGCGGCGGCGTGGCCGGTGACCGTGCCCGGGCTGATCGTCACGACGCGCACGTCGCGGATGTAGCGCCCGGCGTCCTGCGGCTCCCACTCGGGATTGAGCAGGTCCTTCGTCCCGTTCAGGATGATCGTCTTGGCCTTGATGGCGCGCAGCGCCTTCACGTAGTCGCCGTTCATGCCGGGCGTCGTGCCGACGTCGTGCCGGTCGTAGGCCCACGTCTGATAGATCCAGTCGTTGGCGTCGAACACGCGGATCAGATTCGTCTCCTGCGCCTCCAGCCAGGGCAGGACGTCGAGCTGGTTCTGGAACTGATCGCGGTACATCTCGGGGCTGCGCGCGGCCAGGAAGCCGAGGATGTCACGCCAGAGGCGGATCCCCTTCTCGGGCGGGCTCGTGTAGTTGCCGCCGTTCCACGCCGGGTCGAGCATGATCGCCTTGCGGCTCGCCTCCATCACCGTGACCGACCACGCCGGCGTCTTGGCCAGCGGCACCAGCGCGACCACCGAGTCCATGAAGTCGGGATGGCTCACGCCCCACTGGAGCGCCTGCATGCCGCCCATCGACGGCCCGACGACGGCCACCACGTGGACGATGCCGAGGTGCTCGGTGAGCAGCCGGTGCTGCGACTGCACCATGTCGCGGATGAGGAACTTCGGGAAGCTCATGCGCGGCTGCGCGGTGCTGGTGCTCGGCGAGGTGGTGAGGCCGTTGCCTATGGCGTCGGTGGCCACCACGAAATACTTGTTCGTGTCGAGCGCCTTGCCGGGGCCGATGAGGAAGTCCAGCCGGTGGTGGTTGCCGCTGATCGCGGTGACCATCAGGATCGCGTTCGACTTCTTCGCGTTCAGCTTGCCGTGCGTCACATAGGAGATGGCAAAGTCCTTGATCACATCGCCGCTCTCGAGCTTCAGGTCGCCGAGCTTTCCGACCTGGTGGGGCGGCTGGTTGGGACCGTGCGCGAGCGCGAGGCCGGCGGACAGCACGACGATGGCGATCAGACCGAGCGCGATGAATCGGGCCATGGGCTCCTCCTGGGCCCGCGAGTGTAGGCCGTGGTGCGGACCCGGTCAACACGTGCTACGGTAATTGCGCGATGACCGATACCACGTTCACGATCGTGTGCCCGTGCTGCGACGGCAAGCTGACGATCGACGCCGAGCTGCGCGCCGTCATCGCGCACGAGCCGGCGCCGCCCAAGCGCGCCGTCGCCGACCTTGGCACGGCGCTGGGCGCGCTCGGGACGAAAGCCGCCGAGCGCGAGGCGCGCTTCCGCCAGCAGATGGAAGCGGAGTCCCAGAAGGGCAAGCTGCTCGACCGGAAGTTCCAGGAAGGCCTGAAGAAGGCGAAGGACACCCCCGATCCCCCGCGGAGGCCCTTCGACTTCGAGTAGCATGGCCGACGACCTGCTCGGCGAGCTCCTGCGGCGGGTCAGTCGAAGCTTCTACCTCTCACTGAGAATTCTTCCCCGCGGCGTCCGCGAGCCCCTCGGTCTCGCGTATCTGCTGGCGCGCGCCGCCGACACCGTGGCCGACACGCGGCTCGTCGCGCGCGGCGAGCGCCTGGCTCACCTGGAGACCCTGCGCGCCGCCTTCCGTGGAACGCCGGCCGACGTGAGCGCGGTCGCGCGCGCCGCCGCTCCCTTCCAGACGCTCGCGGCCGAGCGCCGGCTGCTCGAGCGCGTGGGCGACGCGATCACTCGCGTTCGCGCGCTGCCGGCCGCGGATCGTCACGCCGTCGGCGCGGTCCTCGACACGCTCACGAGCGGCATGGTCTTCGACCTCACGCGCTTTCCCGGTGAAGACGCCGGTGCGCTCGCGGCGCTGAACACGCTCGACGAGCTCGACCACTACACGTATCTGGTCGCCGGGTGCGTGGGGCCGTTCTGGACCTCGGTGCACGTGGCCCATCGAAGGCGCCTGCGCGGATGGGACGTCGCGCATCGGAACGCGCAGGCCATCGCGTTCGGCAAGGCGCTCCAGATGACCAACGTGTTGCGCGACGTGGCCGGCGATCTCGCGCACGGGCGCTGCTACGTTCCCGCCCGCGAGCTCACCGCGATCGGGCTGCGTCCCGTTGATCTCCGCGAGCCCGCACCGCGCCAGCGCGCGCGAGCGCTGTACGATCGCCTGCTCGTGCGGGCGCTCGGGCACTACGACGACGGCTGGAATTACACGCTGGCGATTCCCGCCCTCGAATGGCGCATGCGGCTGGCCTGCGCGTGGCCGCTCGCGATCGGCCTGGCCACGCTGGCTGCGCTCGCGGCTCACCCCGATCCGATGGGCGCGACGTCGCCGATCAAGATCTCGCGCGGGCAGGTTCGAGGTCTCCTCACGCGCTCGACGCTCGTCGCGTGGTCCAATCGCGGCCTCGCGGACCTCGCCGAGCGCCTGCGTCGGCGTATCATCCTGCCCGCCGCTGGCGCGACCGCCGTCAGTCGCGTCCAGTAGCGACGCAATTTCTTCCTTGCGTGCGCGGGAGACGTTGTCGCAGGGTTAGGACGACGTCAGCGCCGCCACCCTGGGGAGGGGACGATGGAGCGACCGTTCAGCGACACACAGCCCTGGATGCCCAGCACGCCGCCCGCACCTCCGGCACCGCCGGCTGCACCTCCGATGGGCACTCCGGCCGCGCCGAAGCCCGCGATTGCGCCCAAGCCGAAGCCGCCGGCGGCAGCCGTGCCGAAGCCCGCGGTTGCGCCCAAGCCGAAGCCGCCGGCGGCAGTCGCGCCGAAGCCAGCGGTCGCTGCCAAGCCGAAGCCGGTGGCGGCAGCCAAGCCGAAGGCCAAGGCGAAAGCCAAGGCCAAGCCGAAGGCAAAGGCGAAGAAGGCCATGAGCCGGGGCAAGGCCAAGCCCAAGGCCAAGGCCCGCCCGAAGCGCCGCCGCTAGTCGGTGACCGTCAGCTCGAAGAGCGTGGCGGGGTCGATGCGTGCTGCACCGACGTGAGCCCCGAAGTGGAGGTGTGGCCCCGTCGCGCGACCGGTGGCGCCGACGGCGCCGATGGGCTGACCACGGTGCACACGGTCACCGTCGGTGACCGTGGCCTCCTGGAGGTGAAAGTAGAGCGTGTAGAGGCCCAGTCCGTGGTCGATCACGACCAGACGGCCTGGGAAGAAGAAGTTCGCCACGAGCGCGACACGGCCGTCGTTGACGGCGACCACCGGGGTCCCGGCGGCAGCGCCGAAGTCGATGCCTGTGTGCGGCGCTTTCGGCTGACCGTTGATCACACGACGTGACCCGAAGCCCGTGCCGGGCTCGGTGCCGCCCACTGGCCGGGTGAAGCGTCCCCGCCAGAACCGTTCCGGCGTGACGGTGCGATACAGAGTCCTGAGCTGGTCGGCTTCCGACACCGCGCGCCGCTCGGTCTCCGGATTGAGGTCGACCATCTTCGTCGGCAGGGTCAGGCGCTGGACCGGGAAATCACGACGGTGGACCTTGAGGCGCCCCTCGATCGTCTGCGGAGGGTCGCCGGCGGTCATGACAGCCAGGCGCCAGGGCTGGGTGCCCGCCTTCGTCTCGACGTCGATGCCGACGAGCGCGGCGCGACCGCCGGCGTACGGGAAGAACGCGAGCGGCCGCCCGCCCAGCGAGCCTTCGAGGGCGGCGTTGTCGGGAACGCCCTGGATCTCCATCCACGCAACGTCGCCCACTCGGACCTGGGCGGGCCGCCAGCCGACCTTCACCTTGCCGTGGGCCGAAAGCGGCGCGGCGAGGACGGTGAGCTGACCGACGGAGGCGAGGAGCGCGGCAGCCAGCAGGAGGCCGGCCGGCCCGGGCTTCACTCGGGACGCTGCTCCCTGAGGAACTGCTCGATCTCGGCGACGAGCTCGGAGGCGGGCGGCAGGTCGCTCGTGCCGGCAGCGGCAGGCGGCGCGTCCTCGACGTCCTTGGCCTCGAGCTTCGTGACGTAGCCCGCGATCTTCTTGTTCTGGGAGATGACCTGGGCCAGGTTCTGGTCGAACTGACGGCCGGCCTCGTCGAGGTCGCGGAGATCGACCTCCATGCCGAACAGCATGGAGACACGGCGCAGCAGGGCCAGCGACGCCTTGGGATTCTCGATGCCCGAGATGTAGTGCGGAACGTTGGCCCACACGCTCGCGGTCGTCATGCCCCGGTCGCGGCACGCGGTATTGAGCACGCCCACGATACCGGTCGGCCCCTCGTACTTCGTCGGCCGGATTCCGAGCCGGGCGGCCAGCTCGGGATCGGAGGCTCCGCCGACCAGACGCACCGGCCGCGTGTGGGGGACCTCGGCCAGTAGCGCGCCCAGGGTCAGGACGAGCGTGGTCTGGGTCATCCGGCTGAGCTCGAGAATCGCGTCCGTGTACGCCCGCCACCTCAGGTGCGGTTCGGGCGCGACGCCGATGATGAAGTCGCGTGGCAGGCCGGGCGATTGCGAGATCGAGAACTCCGTCGCCGGCCAGACGACCTCGCGCTCGGTCTCCGAGCCGGTCTTGAAGCGGACGTACGGACGGGTGAGGCCGAAGTGGTAGAACTCCTCGGGATCGATCTCGGCGAACTTCTCCGCGTTGATGGCTGCGGCCAGGTAGCGGGCCGCCGTCGTCGCAGACTCGGCCGCGTCGTTCCAGCCCGTGAAGGCCATGATCAGGACAGGTCGCCGGAGGTGCTCCGGCATCGTGTGAATCTTCAGCGGGTCCATTCGTGGACTCCCCCGATCACGGTCGAGTTTATCACGTGGAGACTCGGTTGACCGCTTCCGGGCCCGCCGGTAGCATTGGCCCGCGCTGAATCAACGCGACAGACCGGAGGACGGACATGCGGAGCGAGCGGTGGCGCCTCATCCTGATCGGGAGTGCACTCTTCGCGATGGCGGGCTGCGCCTCGGGCGAGGAGTGGGATACCTGGAAGTCGCATCCGACGCACTTCGCGTCGGGATCACACATGGGGTTCTCGATGCGGAACCGAGCCGATAGCAAGGCCCGGGTCACGCGCCAGGACATCGCGTCGGCGCGCGACGAAGGCTGGTGGGGCCGGCCGATCACGGTGGGCCAAGAGCAGATCCTCGAACGTTGAGACGGACAGTCAACGTCAGGAGCGCGACGGTCTGGCACGACGCAGATCTAAGGATGTTGACGCGCTTGCGTGCTAAAACGGCGTCATCTCGACAGTCCAATTTCTGGCACCCGCCGTGCAGATCGGAAAAAAGCATGAGCCAACACACCAGCCATCTCATCCGTACGCTCTCCGTCGTCCTCGCCGTCACGTCGCTGGTCCTCATCCTCTTTGCTGGCGTGGCCGCCGCCCAGGCGTCCGGCGACCGCATCCTGTCGAACGACCAGTACACGTCGGACAAGGCCCGGCGGCTGGCTCAGAGTCACGACGGCGCGCTGCGGGAGCTGAACGAGGGCGTCTACCACTGCCTGCCCTGGCTCGAGGTGCAGAAGCAGAGCATCGGCTTCTTCAAACCGAAGGGCGCGACGCAGGACGATCGCTACCTGTCGATGCGGGTGTACATCGAGCAGGATCCCTCGCCGCAGTTCTCCAAGCTGCGGACCGAGGAGCGCGCGGCGGCGATGTTCTCCCGCTACGTGGGTCCGCTCGTGCGGCGGATGGCAGCCAGTCGCCCGCTTCTGTCGGATAACCAGCTCGATGGCTTCACGGTGATCCTCGAGTGGCAGAAGCAGGCGGTCTCCGCTGGTGACCGCCCGGTCCACGAGACGATCGCGGTCTTCCTCAAGAAGGCCGTCGTCACCGAGTACCTGGCCGGGCGCTCGTCGGTGGGCCACCTCGCGGAAGTGGCTCAGGTCCTGGGCTGGGACGGCGAGACGGCCCTCGGCGCCCTGAAGCTGAAGGCGTGGGACGACAACTTCGTCTCCACCTACAAGGTGGCCAACTACCAGGTGGCGAGCGGAGTCACCTGCCGCCAGTAGCCGAGAGCGCGCGCCGCAGGAACTGACGCAGGCCTCGAAACGCAATGGTCCCGAAGGGCACGCGGCCCTTCGGGACCCAGCGTGCCCCGCTCACGTCGTCGGCGATCCTCAACCTCCCCGGTCCCGCCGTCACCGCGTAGATCACCGTCAGCGTGGAGGGTTAGAGGGCCGCAAGGATGGCCATTCGCTACGAGTACTGGCGGCACGTCCTCACCGGCGACATCTACGCCGTGAAACTCGATGATGCGCGGGTGATCGGAGCGTGCCTGATGGACCGTCACGAGGCGCATGAAGAACTTCTGCCGCTCCTCCTGTACCTCGATAAGCACGTGGCTGATGTGGAGAGGGATCGGCGGTACTTCTCGCGGTACGAGCGCGTGAAGAGGTATTCGGGCCGCTCGTCCTTCTCGACGTCGCCGGCGTTCGCGTGGACCGCCGCTCGAAGGCGAATACTGTCCTCGACGGTTCGCTTGGCAACGACGCGGCTTCCAGACGTAGCACAGCGAAGGTCTCCGTGCCAGATGAAAGAGGATGTCCTTCGCCAGATCGCTCGCAAGGTAGTCCAAGACGGAAAGCTCCCGAGTCGGCGGCCTGATCGTACCTGGGGCGGACCAGGAGTCGGCGCTCCGTGCGAGGTCTGCGGCGTCCCCGTTGGACGAAACGAGATGGAGTTCGAGATTCAGTTCGCCCGTGATGGGGACAACCCCGGCCTGGACAAGTTCCACGTCCACATCCGGTGCTGCGCCGCGTGGGAGTTCGAGCGAGAGTCACAGGATCAGCGGTGATCCCCCTGACGCGGCATCACCCAATCTCCATGCGCGCGAGTTCTCTCAGCACCGGGATACGGCACTCCCGCGAGATGACGATGCGTCCGTTCCGGTAGGTGATCCGCTTCGCGGCCTCTTCCAGCCTCCACAGCGCGCGTTCGTCTTGGCTGAGTCCGCTGCGAGCGTCAAGGTAAGTGGACGGTTGCATCGTTCGCTATGAACGCAGCGAGAGCGGCGCGCTGGTGCATCTCGACATCAAGAAGCTGGGCCGCATCGTGCGCCCCGGCCATCGCATCAGTGGTAACCGTCGTGACACGGTCCGCGGCGCTGGCTGGGAATTCACGCACGTGGCCATCGACGATGCCACGCGCTGGGCCACGGCCGATGTCCTGCCGGATGAGCGTGGCGGACCGCCGTCGGCTTTCTGCACCGCACGGTGCGCCGCCTGGCTGGCCTCGGGGTGCGCGTGCGGGCCGTCATGACGGATAACGGCTCGTGCTATCGATCGCGGCGCTTTCGTCAGGCCTGTCAGCGGCTCGGGATTCGCCACCTCTTCACGCGGCCGTACGCTCCGCGCACGAACGGCAAGGCCGAGCGCTTCATCAAGACCGCACTCCACGAGTGGGCCTATGCCCGCCGGTTTCGTCACTCTCGCGAGCGGCGGCTCGAGCTCACCGAATGGTTGCATCACTACAATTGGCACCGGCGCCACACCAGCCTCGGTGGCCACGCCCCGATCACCCGGGTCGTCGTCTCTGCGGACAACCTGGTGAGACTTCACAGCTAGCGGCCAAGTTGGAGCACCGCGCGTTGTAGCCCCCCAAACTTGCGTCATTCCTCGTGTGTGAACTCTCACCGTGAACCCTCATGTGCCGTACGAGGAGCACCCGGTCGCCGCGCTCGACCAGCGCCACCGCGGCCGGGACCGGATTGTCGTAGAACGTCCACCCGCAGTTGGGACAGCGACGGCGCGTACGGCCGTGCTCACGCACAGGCCGGAGACGGGTGCCGCAGACCAGGCAGTAGCGCGCCGTCAACAGCGGGGACGGCGCTCGAGGCCATCGCGGATCTTCTCCGCGATGACGGTGAGCGCCCGGGCGGCCGGGGCGGCGGCCTCGGTGACGACGAAGGGATCGCCGCGATCGCTCGCGAGGCTGAGGCCGCGGTCGAACGGCACGGCCCCGAGAAACGGGATCCCGGCTTCCGCCGCCAGCGTCGCCGTGTCCGGGCCCGGAAACAACCCGGCCATGTTCTCGATCAGGCCGAGGATCGACGCCTTCTCCTCCCGGGCGACGGTGATCGACTTGCGCACGACGAGCTGCGAGACATCCGACGGGATCGTCACGATGACCACGCCCGCCAGCACGGGGACGAGCGAGACGACCGTGGCCAGACGATCGGTACCCGGCGGCAGATCGATGACGAGCGCGTCGAGCTCTCCCCAGGCGGTGTCCGCCAGGAACTCGCGCAGCGCCTGAGCCTCCATCGTGCCCCGCCACGTGTGGGCTTCCTGCTGCGTTGGCGCCCGCCAGTGGAGTGGCTCGTCGTCCGAGGACAGCAGCAGGTCCATCGACATCACCGCGATGCCGGTGGCCGAGCGTGGAGGATCGACGGCGTCACCCGCGACGGCCAGCGGCCGGCCGCGCACACCGAGCATCTTGGCCATCGAGGGGCCGTTGAGATCGGCGTCGAGCACACCGACTCGCCAGCCCTTCGACGCCCACGAGGCGGCGAGGTTGGCGGTCACCGTGGACTTGCCGACGCCGCCCTTGCCCGACACGACCGCGACGACGAAGCGCACGGCGTCGAGCCGGCGTTTGAGCCTCGCCTGCTGCTCGCCGACCTGAGCGACGACGTTCGAGCCGCCGTCGCCCACGATGTCCTTGTATTTTTTCATGGCATCGACGCGTGGGAAAACGGCCTGAGCCGCATCATCACGCTCTCGACGCGGCCGCGCGCGCGACGAACACGAGCGCCATCAGCGTGACGACGAGAAAGATCACGGCGCCGGCCTGGAACGTGATTTCCCCACCCCAGGGCGCCGCGACCCTCGCGCCCGGGTGGACGGCCGCGGCGCCGACCTTGAACGCGCGGATCGCGAGCAGCACGGCGACGAGCACCGCGAACGTGCGCCGCGACACCCAGCCACGCATCCACGACCAGCGCCGGCCGAGCAACCACGGGATGACGATCAGCGGGATGAGGCCGATCAGGCCCCAGCGCACCATCGTGACCGCCGTCGCGCCGCTCGTCGGCGCTCCCATCACGCCCACGCCGCGATAGATGAGATACAGGCCGCCGACGAGGTAGACGACGCCGTAGACGAAATACGCCAGGGCGGCGGCGCGGAACCGGTCGGCCATCAGCCCTGAGAGCGGAAGCGGCCGCCCCAGCGCTGCCGAACGTCGGCGAGCAGCGAGGGCGTGATCACCGTCGCCCCCTGGCTGCGGGCGTACGCCTCCACGGCCTTCACCACCATGCCGCGCGCGAACGACGGGATCGCCTGCAGGCGCTCGCGCGCGGCCGGGTCCCAGGCGAGCTCGTAATCGACGGGGAGGCCAAACGTCAGCGTGGCCGGCAGCTCGATCACCTCACCCCCGTGAGCGCCGGGTTGATAGCCGCACGCCGGGTCCTCGGCCAGGTAGTCACCGTAGGTCGCGTAAGCGCGGCAGCGACAGCCACCGCAGACCTTCGAGAACTCACAGGCGCCGCAGCGGCCGCCGAGCTTCGGCTCGCGCAGGTCGCCGAACACCGGCGCCTGGCGCCACAGCTCGGCGAACGATGTCTGCCGCAAATTGCCGGCGGCGACCGGCATGTAGGGACACGGCGTGACGTCGCCCTCGGGCGTGATGCGGCAGTAGTACTTGCCGGCCGGGCAGGAGCCGTGGGCGTAGTTCTTGAGCAGCGGCGAAGCCGGGTTCATCTGGTAGATGATGCGCCGGAAGTGCGGCGCGCACTTGGCGCGGATCAGCAAGCCGTCGGCGCGTCCAACGGGCGTCGACCAGGGATCTTCGAAGCCGGACGGCGCGGGCTCGGCCGGCGCGCGACCGAGGATCCGCTGGACCCACGTCGGCGGGCCCTGCCCCACGCCCTGGACCTCGGCAAGATAGGTCAGGATCCGCTCGTAGGCCGCGGCGTCGATGTCGGTGAGGTCCTTCCCCCGCCCGGTCCGCACGAGGAAGAAGAAGTTCAGCACCTTGGCGCCGAGGTCACGGGCGAGATCGATCATCGCGGGCACGTCGTCCACGTTCCAGTCGGTGACCGACATGTGGAGCGAGAAATCGAGCCCGGCGTCGGTGAGGACCTTCGTCGCCCGCACCGCCCCCTCCCAGGCGTTGGGCAGATGGCGGAACGCGTCGTGCTTCGTGGGATCGGTGGAATCGAGGCTGATGGAGGCGCCGAGCACGCCGCGCTCGCGCATGAGGCGCGCCTCGCGCTCGCGCAGCAGAACGCCGTTGGTGCCGAAGACCGTGGTGAAGCGCTTCTCCGCGGCATAGGCGGCGACGTCCCAGATGTCGCGCCGGAGGAGGGGCTCGCCGCCGGTGAGGATGAGGAAGACGTTGGGGTTGACCGTCGCGATCTCGTCGATCACGCGTCGACACTCGTCCGTCGTCAGCTCACCCCGGGTATCGGCGCCCGCGAACGCCGACATGTAGCAGTGCGCGCACTCGAGATTGCACCGCTGCGTCAGATTCCACGACACGCTGTACGCCGTATACGGCGTCGCCCCTGTCATCATTGGTGGACGTTCCCGGCGGTCGGCGCCGCGTGGTAGCCTTCAGACATGAGCGCCTTCACCGTTCACGCGACGTTGATTCATCCGGACGACCGTCAACGATCGGCTCCCCTCGATCTCCTCGTCGACACCGGGGCGATGTACACGATGCTCCCCACGGACGTCGTCACCCGGCTGGCGCTCCCGACGCCGGAGCAGCGAACGGTAGAGTTCGCCAACGGCCAGCGCGACGTGTGGCCACTTGGAGAAGTGCGTATCAGGCTCGCCGACTCCGAGCGCACGACGGTCTTCCTCGCCGGGCCGGCGGGAGGTCGTCCGCTGCTGGGTGCCGTGACGCTGGAAGAGTTCGGTGTGGCCGTCGATCCCAATCATCAGCGACTCGTTCCGATCTCGAGCTTTTTCGTCTGACGCCCTTCGCTTCGATGGACCCACGGTACGGCTGACTGCGCGTCACGCATCAGGGGTCGCCGGGAGCGTCTCGACACGGGACGCGAGCCCATGAGGTGGGTCGGGTGGCGGTCGGGTTGCGCCCGCCGACCTGTCCCCGCCGACTGAGAACCGGCTCGCGCTCCGATGGACCCAGGCCACCGCAGGCATCGCGCCACGCATCAGGGGTCACCGGGAGCGTCTCGACACGAGACGCGAGCCCATGAGGTGGGTCGGGTGGCGGTCGGGCTGCGGCCCGCCGACCTGTCCCCCGCCGACTGAGAACCGGCTCGCGCTCCGATGGACCCAGGCCACCGCAGGCATCGCGCCACGCATCAGGGGTCGCCGGGCCGCAGCCCGACCGCCACCCGACCCACCACCATGGCTATCGCGGCTTCTTGTTCGACACGTACCCCGCGATGACCTCGTTCATCGTCTGTCGCGCGTGCCCGATGCCCTCTTCGCACACGGCCAGATCGATCAGCGCCACGCTCTTCTCGCCCGCGACCTTCTCGATTTCCTCGCGAGTCATGTCGCGCATGAACCCGGCCGGCACGCGGTTGAGCCGGGCGAGCGCGTCGTCCGTCCACGCGAACGGCGATGCGCTCGTCACGGGCGCGGTAGCCACCGCCGGCTCGAACTTCGTCTTGGCCAGGAGCGTGTCCCAGCCCGCGCCGAGCTTGTCGCGACCGACCGTCTCCTCGATCATCGGCAGGGCCACCGCGCAGGTGATGACGGGGATCTTCTTGCTGCGCGCGTACTTCTCGACGCGCGCCTTCGCCCGCCGGCGGAGATACGCGTCAGTGACCTCGCGAAGCGCGTCGCGGGCGTCGGCCGACCACTTCACCTGGACGCCGGGCAGCGCCTCTTCTTCCTCGATGCCGCCTTCTTGCGCGGCGATGGCCTCGACGACGTTCCTCGAGATGATCTGGAACTTCTCGGCCGACGCCTTGCAGACCGGACAGGCCACAACCGGATTGGGCCCTTTCACGGTGTAACCGCAGATCGAGCAGATCGCGGTGGCCGTCTGGTTGTCGGCGCGCAGCTTGGCCACGGCCAGGTCCTCGGCCATGATCTGCATCTTCTCGGCCATCCGCGTGGGCATGAAGATCGCCATCGCCTCGTCGATCACCTTGTTGGTGATCACGGTGTGGCCTTGCTCGATCGCGTAGCGCAGGAGCGCGGTACGGGCCACGCCCTTGACCTGGAGCGGCACGCGCTCCATGCGCGCCTCGGCCTCCTCCGTCCACGCGATGATCTCCTCGGCTTTCACGTCCAGCGGTGGGTAGAACTTGCCGCCGGTGAGGAGCACGTTGCAGGGCGCGAGCCTCAGGAGATTCTCGGTATTGGAGCCGAGGTCGACCTCGTTCTCGTCGGAGTGCACGCCGACGCGGCCGAGGATGAGGAGCCACGGCTGCTCCTTGCGGGCGAAGGTCAGCATCTTCTCGAAGCACTTGCCGTCGAGCAGCGTGATGGTGAGATCGACGCCGTCCTCGGCGCAGAGCTTCCGGCCGATCTCGAGGTGCGACTGGTAGATCTTGGCCAGCCCGGTATCGATGATCTCTTCGTGAAGCTGCTCCTGTTCCTTGAAACGGAAGATCTTGGACGCCTTCTCGTTCAACACGCCGACGATGCCATTGAACATCGCGTAGTGCAGATAGGGATCGTAGACGGCCACCGCGTGCAGCGGCCGGCCGAGGGCCTTGGCCAGCGCGATGCCGATCTTCAATCCGTGGAAGGACTGGGGAGAGCCGTCGAGGCCGACGACGATGCCGCCCTGCTGGTCCTTGAGCGGATCGTGGTTGCGGACGACGAGCGTGTCGGCCGTCACGCGGCGCACGAAGCGCTCGGTGACCGAGCCGAGCTGGCTGTCCTTCACCGCGCCCATGCCGAGCGCGCCCATCACCACGAGGTCGTATCCGGATGCCTGGGCGTCTTCGATCAAGGCCTTGTAGTGCTTGCCGTCTACCAACTTCCGGTCGAAGGCGAGGCCGGCCTCCTCGGCTTTCCGGCCCATGACGTCGAGATAGGAATCGGAGATGAGCTGCAGCCCCATCGCGATCAGCGAGTCGTGGATCTTGCGCTGGCGCTCGAGCTCGTTCTCGTCCTTGTACTCCTCGGGAAGCGTGTACTCCATCTGCTTGAAGCGGTAGTCGTGCAGCCGGGCCGCGTAGACGTGGCAGCCCGTCAGCTTCGCCCCGAAGGCGCGTCCCAGCTCGACGGCGAGATCGATCGCCCGGTTGGAGTAGTCCGAGTTGTCCACCGGAACGTAGATGTGCTGGTACATGCCCCCTCCTGTCCTACCGCAGTTCGAAATCGAGCGTGGCCGCGCCGTTCGGGGCGATGGTCACGTCCTTGGTGATCGTGCGCGGCTCGTCGTAGGTAGGCCGGCCGTCCTTGTCAACACCCTTGGGCCGGAATCCTTCGTGCCACATGGTGACCTTGTAGGTGCCGGCCGGGATTCCGTCGATCTTGAAGACGCCGTGCTCGTCGGTGACCGCGACGTACGGGCTGTCGTGGACGATCATCCACGCGAACATGTGCGGGTGGGCGTCGCACAGCACGCGCACCACGCCGGGCTTGGTGAGGCGCTTGGTGATGTCGATCATCTGATCGCGATTGGGCAGCGCGAGGTTGAAGACGGTCACCTTGGCCAGGAAGCCGTGGGTGTTGTGGAGGATGCCGTCGGAGTTTTTCACCCGCGCCTTCGTCCCGACCATCGTGGCCGTCACGTGGCTGACGAACAGGCACTTGTGGTTGTCGAGCAAGACCTCGCCGGTGGGCTTCTTGCCCTTCGCGACGCCCTCCAGGAAGATCACCGCGCCTCGAACTCCGCCGTCGGTGCCGACCATCAGCGCCTCCGACGTCTTGCGATCGCCGCAGACATCGCGATTCTTGTTGACGGGCAACGGCTCCAGCGTCGGCGGCGTCCCCGCGAACTTCACGTGGCCGCCAAGCGTCCCGCCGTCTTTCACCACGATTTCTTCATAGGCGGAGGCCGGCGCCACAGTCGCGAGCACCAAGGCTGCGACCAACAGCGTGATGTACGGGCGACACGCTTTGGCTATGAAGATTGGGGGGGATGAGACTGTGAACATTGGGGGGGATGCGGCATCCCCCCCAATTCCCCCCCGAATACGCGCGGGGTGCGACATGCGTCCACAGCCGCCGTGCTCTACGGTGCGCGCGAGATCACCGTTCATGGTTCGGGATTCACCAAGTACTCGATCGCCAGCCAGAAGCTCCGGCTGTAGCGAAAGAACCACAGGGGAAACACGATGAGAAATGGCACCCAGATCGCGAACTGCCACCGGCTGGGCAGATCGAACCAGGCCCACAGCACGAAGAAGCCGCCGACCGCGATCACCGAGCTCACGGCGTAGTTGATGTAGATGGCCCCGACGAAGTAGCCCTGAGCTCGCTCGAAGACCAGCCCGCAGAGCGCGCACTCGCGCGCCATCGAGAACCAGCCGCGGAAGAGCGGTGTCTGCCCGCAGCGGGGACAGCGCAGTCTCACCGCGCGATGCGCGATGGCCGTCGCGCGGTTCCGGTGACGGTCGAACGGCACGACGCACGATCAGTGCTTGGGGGGCTCGGTGGCGGCCGCCTTCTTCTCGGCCGTCTGATGGACGACGGCGAACCCGTCCGGCAGCAGGACGAAGACGAGCAGCGTTGCGATGACGAGCGGGGTCACCGCGACCAGGCCGAGCGTCCGCGTCTCGAACCGCAGATGCATGAAGTACATGGCCACCAGCGTGGCCTTGCCGAGCGCCAGCGCGCACAGCAGCACGCCGATCGTGACCTTGCCGATCGGCATGAAGATCACGCCCAGCTCGACGACGGTGAGGATGGCGAGGTACCAGAAGATCGCCATGTAGTTGGGATGCTTGTGCGCTGTGGCCATGCCGCCCCCCTACAAGAGGTACATGAAGGTGAACACCATGATCCAGACCAGGTCCACGAAGTGCCAGTAGAGACCGGTGATCTCCACCGCGTTGTAGCTGGCCGCGGGCTGTGGGCGATTGCTGACGTAGCGGATCATCGCGACCAGGTAGATGACGCCGCCCGTGACGTGCAGGCCGTGGAAGCCGGTGACGATGAAGAATGAGGTCCCGAACAGCGCGGCCCCCCACGGATTGCCGTTGATGTGCAGCCCACGGTGGATGAGGTGGCTCCACTCGTAGGCCTGCAGGCTCACGAAGATCGCCCCGCCCAGCGCGGTGAGGAAGAGGTACACCTTGGCCTTGGCGCGATCGCCGTTCCCGAGCCACTCGAGCGCCTTCACCATCGTGACGCTCGAGCAGATGAGCAGGAACGTCATCGCCGCGGTCAGGTTGATGCCGAGGACGGCGTAGGGATTGGGCCAGTCGCCGCTGGTGGCCCGCATCATACCGTAGGCGGCGAGCAGCGTGCCGAATCCGACGGCGTCCCCGGCCAGGAAGATCCACATCCCGAGCTTGCCCCAGCTGTCTGGGGTGAGCGGAGTCTCGGCCGGTTCCACCGCCGAGTGCACGGCAGCCTGGCTCATGTCGTCTCCTTGGACAGTAGGTGGGGCGTCGGTTTGGGCTCATCGTGGAGCGCGGGCGATCCCACCGCGCTCCGGCGGTACGAAAAGAACAGGACCGTCCCGATGCCGGCGGCGACCACGAACGGGACCAGCAGCAACCCGAGGAACGCCCAGTTGAAGGTGCGGTCGCCATAGGCCGAGGCGATGCAGGTCGCACAGGCGTCGGCCGAAGCCGGCGCCAGGGCGAGGGCGATCGCGGCCACCGCTCGAGCGATCACAGCAGGTACACCGTCACGTAGAGCACCGGCCACAGCGCGACGACGAAGTGCCAGTAGAGCGCGCAGGCGCGAACCGCTCCCGTGCGGCCTCCGGTGAAGCGCCCGCGGGCCAGCAGCGCCGCGCAGATCGTCAGCCACACGAGCGCGCCCAGCACGTGGGCGGCGTGGGCGCCGACCAGCGTGTAGAAGGTCGCCCCATAGGTGCTCGAGTGGACGGTGAGGCCATAGCTCACTAGCCGCAGCCACTCGTAACCCTGGACGACGAGGAACGTCGCTCCGAGCCCGGCCGCGGTCCAGAGGCTTCGCACGGTGGTGCGCCGTTCACCCCGCCGCAGCGCGCGGACGCCGTTCAAGACCATGGCGCTCGAGCCGAGCAGGACGAGGGTGTTGAGGCCAGTCACACCGACCGGGAGCCGCGGCTGGAGCGGCGGCGGCCACGCCGGAGCGCTCACCCGCAGGACCCAGAACGCGGAAACGAGCCCGGCGAAGAGCATCACTTCGCCGCCGATCAGGAACAACGTGGCCAGGAGCGCGTTGTCCATCACGGGACGGCGCGGCGACGGATCGTCATCGCGGCCCTCGCCTCCGCCCGTGGGCGGCGGCGACGGTGGCACGAGGCCGTTCGTGCGGCGACGGACGGTCGGTGGCGTCTCGAGAAGTGGCGCTACCATCGGATCCCCGCGAGCAGGCCAGCCAGGGCCAGCACGCCCATGATGGCCAAAAGAATGCGGACAAGCCGCCGGTTCTTGTCGTCGAGGGCTTCGCCGCTCATCGCTTGTCGAGCGCCAGCAGGGCCAGCACGGCCGGGAGATAGAAGAGCGACGCGAACAACACGCGCCGCGCGGACGTGGTCGAAGGCTCACGCGCTTGCAGCGCGCCGAACACCGTGAGGCCACCGCCGGCCACCAGCGCGCCGATGAAGTAGATCGATCCCGCCAGCCCGATCAGCGTCGGCAGCAGGCTCACGGCGAGCAGGCCGAAGCACGCGCTGACGATCTGCCGCTCCGTCGCGCATCCCACGTCGACCACGGGCAGCACGCGGACACCGGCCCGCGCGTAGTCGTCACGGTAGAGGCGCGCGATGGCGAGCGTGTGGGGAAGCTGCCAGAGGAACAGGATGCCGAAGAGCACCCAGGCGCCCACGCTGAAGTCCTCACGGGCCGCCACCCAGCCGGTGACCGGCGGCAGCGCGCCGGGAACGGCGCCCACGACGGTGCACAGCGCCGTGCGCAGCTTGAGCGGCGTGTAGGCGAAGAGGTACAGGATCACGGTCGCGGCGGTGACGAGGGCAGCGAGCCCGTTGACGAACGCCGCCAGATAGCCGACTCCGAGCAGCGTGATGGCGCCACCGAAGACCAGCGCTTCCAGCGGCGAGAGCCGTCCGTCAGGCAGGGGACGCGCGCGCGTCCGCTCCATGCGCGCGTCCACGTCGCGCTCCCAGTACTGGTTGAGGGCGAGCGTCCCGCCCGCTGCCAGCAGCGTGCCGACGACGAGGTGGAGCATCCGCACGTAGTCCGGGGTGCCCGACACTCCTACGTAGTAGCCGACGAGCGTGGTGACGAGGACCATGACCACCACGCGTGGCTTGGTGAGCGAGAGCAAGTCGGTGGCGACTTGCCGGCGACTCCGGGCGATGGCGGTGACGACCAGCTCGGTGGTCATTTAACGGAGCCTCGGAGACCGGCTCGCACCGTGGGTGAGAGTGATGGGTACGTGGCGGCTGCGTTCGTCGTCCCGATTGGATTCAACGACAGCTCCGGCCGGCTCGCACCGTGGGTGAGAGTGATGGGTACGTGGCGGCTGCGTTCGTATGCCCGATTCGATTCACCGACCGCTCCCGGAGACTCGCACCGTGGGTGAGAGTGATGGATACGGAGTGGCTGCGTTCATAGTCCCGATTTGATCCAACTTGTTGATGCGATTCGAAGCGCCGATTCGATTCCGCGCGCCGAGGGGTTCGAGTCGCCGACTCGATTCGAGTTCGGATTCTCGATTTGATCCGGCGGTTGCGTTCACGCGGACGGCGAGGACGGCGGTGGCGGCAAGGATCAGGGCGGCGACGAGGCGGTGGGCGACGGGCAAGGCCAGCATCGTCGCCTGGCCGCCAGGAATCCACATCGATGAGAAGCGCGCGAGATAGGCGCCGACGCCGAGCGCGAGCTGAACGCCAAGCAACGCGAGCAGCACGCTGGCCAGCGGCGCCGCCACCGCGTCGCCGCTACGGCGCACGCGCGCGGTGAGCATCGGCACGATCACGAAGACCGCGAACGCGCCGACGAGATGATGGTCGACGATGCCGGCGTGGGTCACGAGCGCGCCGAGCACGATCTGGACGTAGGCGACGGCGGCGGCACCGAGCGCGAGGTTCCGCGTGGACGGTTCGATTCGCGCGAGGGGCGCGCGGGTGCGTGCCGAGGTCAGCAGGACGATCACCGCCAGCAGCGCGAAGAAGGCCTGGGCCAGACAGCCGTGGAGGATCGCGAGGACGTCCTGGCGCAAGACCACGCGCATCCCGCCCAGGAGTCCCTGCACCACCACGGCGAGTGCGGCCACGACGCCCAGCACGCGGAGGGTGGCACCGCGTCGCCAGAGCGCGGCGGCGAGCGCCAGCGTGAGCAGACCGACCACGGAGCCGATCAGGCGATGGCTGTGCTCGTAGAAGATGCCTCCGATCATCTCCGACCAGGGATAGAGGAACATGTTGTAGCCGAACGTCGTCGGCCAGTCGGGGACGGCAAGCGCTGCCCCGGTGTTGGTCACCAGGCCCCCGAACAGGATCAGGACGAGCGTCGCCGCCGCCGTCACGATCGCCAGGCCCCGCGCCACCCGCCCCTCCGCTCCGCGCTCAGTGCCTGCCGGACCCCACGCGCGCAGGCGCCGGCTGCGTCTGGGGCAGGAAGTCCTCCCGGGACTCTGGCGAGCTGTACTCGTAAGGCCCGCGGTAGACGGTGGGAAGCTTCGCGCCCCAGTTCAGGTGGGGCGGAGGCGACGGCGCCGTCCACTCGAGCGTGTTCGCGTTCCACGGATTGGCCGGCGCCTTCCGGCCGGCGAAGAGGGACCAGAAGAAGTTGATGACGAACGGAATTTGGGACACGCCGAGGAGCAGCGCCGAGTAGGTGATGAGGACGTTCCAGTGCTGCTGGTGCTGGAGGAACTCGTACTGCATCGGGTTGTAGATCCGACGCATCTGGCCGCCCACGCCGATGATGTGCATCGGGAAGAACGTCAGGTTGAAGAACACGAAGGTCGGCCAGAAGTGCAGGTGGCCGAGGGCCGTGTTCATCATGCGGCCGAACATCTTGGGGAACCAGTAGTAGATGGCGGCGAAGGCCCCGAAGATGGAGCCGCCGAAGACGACGTAGTGGATGTGAGCGACGATGAAGTAGGTGTCCTGGATGTAGATGTCGACCGGCGTCGACGCCATGAAGATGCCCGACAGCCCGCCGATGACGAACATCCACACGAAGGCCAGCGCGTTCAGCATCGGCACCTGGAACTGGATCCGGCCGCCCCACAGGGTGCCCAGCCAGTTGAACGTCTTGATGGCCGAGGGGACGGCAATGATCATCGTCGTCACCATGAACGACATGCCGAGCGCGGGGTTCATGCCGGACACGAACATGTGGTGGCCGTAGACGATCCAGGAAAGGAACGCGATCGCGATCATCGAGAAGGCCATGGCGTGGTAGCCGAACACCGGCTTGCGCGCGAACACGGGCAGGATTTCAGAGGCGATGCCCATGGCGGGCAGGATCAGGATGTAGACCTCCGGGTGCCCGAAATACCAGAACAGGTGCTGCCAGAGGAGCGGCTCCCCGCCGCCCGACGGCTTGAACCAGCTCGTCCCCAGCGTGCGGTCGAAGAGCAGCATGGCCACGCCGGACGTCAGCACGGGCAGGGCCAGGAGGAGCAGAATGGCCGTGATGAAGAGCGACCAGACCACGAGCGGCATCCGGAACAGCTGCATGCCGGGCGCCCGCATGTTGATGACCGTCGTGATGTAGTTGATCGAGCCCATCATCGACCCGATGCCCATCACGAAGAGGGAGATGCACCAGAGGTTCTGTCCCCAGTTGACACCGGTGTAGTCCTTCACCGCCGACAGCGGCGCGTACGACGTCCACCCGGCGGCGGCGTGGCCGCCTTCCACGAAGAAGCCGGAGAGCATGATCAAGCCGGCGCTGAACGTGGTCCAGAACGACAGCATGTTGAGGAACGGGAAGGCCATGTCGCGCGCGCCGATCATCAGCGGGATGCAGAAGTTCCCGAAGCAGCCGGCCAGGATCGGCATGATGACGAAGAAGATCATGATCGTGGCGTGCATGGTGAACGCCATGTTGTACTGCGCCGGCTCGAGAATCCCGCCGGTCTCTTTGAGGATGCCGCCGAGTCCGGGGATGGCCGTCTCCGGCCAGGCCAGCTGCCAGCGCACGACGAGGGCGAGGAGGCCGCCGATGATCATCATGAAGAGCCCGAGGAACAGGAACTGCCGGGCGATCATCTTGTGGTCGGTGGAGAAGATGTAGGTCCGCACGAACCCGAGCTCGTGATGTTCGGCGTGAGCGGATCGCCCGTGAGCCGCGGCGGTGGTGGCACTCATGTCGTGGCGTCTCCCCCTACTTGAGGTTCTCGGCCATCCACTTGGCGTAGTCCTCCGCCGAGTGGGCGTAGACCCAGCCCCGCATACCGGAATGACCGAAGCCGCACAGCTCCGCGCAGGGCCACTCGTACTTGCCCGGCTTCATGACGTCGAACCACACGCCGATCTCGCGCCCGGGCACGGCGTCCTGCTTGATGCGGAACTGCGGCACGAAGAAGCTGTGGATCACGTCCTGCGACTTGAGATTGATCCGCACCGGCTTGCCGATGGGGACGTGCATCTCGTCGAGGAACGTCTTGTCGTCGTCCGTGCCGAACTTCCCGTCCGGCCCGGGATACGTGACCTGCCAGTTGAACTGCTTGGCGGTGACCTGGATCACGACGTCGGTGGCCGGCATCGTCATCTTGATCTTCGACCAGGCGGGAACGCTCAGGAACGTGAGCACCACGAGGATCAGCGCGGGGACCACCGTCCAGACGATCTCGAGCGTCGTGTTGCCGTGCGTGTAACGCGCGCGGCGACCCGGCCGGTCGCGATAGATGACCACGAACGCCAGCAGCGCGACGGTGACGAGGATGAAGGTGACGCCGGTGATCGCGTAGATCAGATGGAACAGCCAGTCGATGTCTTGGCCGTAACTGGTTACGTTCTCCGGCAGCCACCAGTTGAGCATGGGCGCCTACTTCTTCATCTCGAAGCTGACCTTGGTCGTCTGGCCCGCCTTGACCTCGACGTCCTTGGTCTGCTTGCCGAGGGTCTCGTGCCACACCTCGACCGTCTGCTTGCCGGGCGGCACGTTCTCGATCTTGGCCACGCCGTTGGCGTCGGTGACCGCGGCCGGGCCCGGCGTCACCGCCACCCAGCCGAGCATCCAGCTGTGGACGTCGCAGGTCAGCTTCACGTACTCCGGCTTCTCCAGCTTCTCGGTCATCACCTTCTTGAACTTCGGCTGGGCCTTGTTGATCGAGGGATTGGCCGTGGAGTACGTATGGATGTTGTGCAGGATGTCGTCCGAGTTCTTGAGCTCGAGATCACCCGGGTTCATCGCGATGACGTGCGGGACGAACTTGCAGCCGTGCTGATCGATGGTGGCCTTCGTGGCCTTGCCCGCGCCCTTGGCGCCGGGCACCGAGACCACGGCGTTGGCCAGGCCCTTGTTGCCGCCGACCACCACCTTCTCGATGACCGCCTCGGTCCCGCACTTCTCCGTGTCCTTGTTCACCTTCAGCTTCTCGACCTGAGGCGCTCCGTTGTACTTCACGTCGGCTTCGATGGTGCCGCCGCCTCCCTGCGCGGTGGCGCCGGGCAAGCCGATGAAGGTCGCCACGCCCAGAGCGAAAACCAGAGCCGTGACCGCTCCGAGTACCTTCCGCATCGCTGTTCGTCCTCCTGGATTCGGGATTACGATCGTCGGTTCGCTACTCGTACGACGAGCACCATTGCCGCCAGAGTGAGAAGGGCCACGACGGGGGGAATAACAAAACGGCGGTTCGACTGCGGCTCCTCCAGCCGCAGATAGTACCACGACGTCAGCGACATCCTGGTCCCGGTCTCCCCCGCGCCGCCGTCCCAGGCCTGGAACGCGACGGGTGTGAAGACACCGGGCTGAAACGTCGTGCGGTCGTCCTTTCCGGCGCGCGCGCGCTTCATCACCACGCGGTACTGACCGTTCTTGTAGACGGCCTTGCCGCTCGCCTCCGAGCCGGAAATCGCGGTGACCTTCGTCGGCCCGCTGGCCGTCGCCTCCATGGCCCCCTTGCCCTGCTCCCAGCGCAGCAGGTACACGCCGTCGCTGTCATTGCCCATCAGGAAGTACGGACGCTCGCCGCCCGACTCGACCTTCGGCGGGAACTGCAGCGTGATGGCGTCGGCGAAGACCTTCGTGGCGGCGTCGGGCTTCGACTCGGTGGGATCGTCCCACGTCAGGTGGAACGCGATCTCCTTGTCGTTCCAGGCGGCGCGCACGGCGACCATGTCGATCGACGGGTTGAAGTTCCGCGGATCCTGGATCACCTGCCCCATGAGCCCGACGTTCTGCGGCGCCATCTTCTTCCAGAAGTCGGCGTCGGGGTCGTCGGGGATGGCGTCGCTCACCGCCGTGACGGTGATCAGGGTCGCGTAGCCCGGCGACTCCGGCCCCAGCGACAGGACGTAGTTGGTCAGGTGCCAGATGTCCTCGGGCTTCTCGACCGAGTCGATGAAGGTCGGCATCGGCGTCCCCAGGACGCCGATGGCCAGGCGCGTCGCGATCTCGGTGCGACTCCCGCCGCCGCGGAACGTCCAGCGCTTGGTCAGATTGGCCGGCTTGATCGGATGCCCCCATTCGTCCTTCAGCTCGGGCCGTGAGGGCCCGTCGGCGCGGCCCTCGGTACCGTGGCACTTGTTGCACTCGATCGCCTCGAACATTTCCTTGCCGCGCTTGATCGAGTCCGCCGACGAGGCGACGTCCTTGGGCAGCTCCTGCTTCTTCGTTGCTTCCTTGAACTTGTCGGCGGCGAACGCCTTGACGTAGGCGACGACGTTCCACCGGTCCTTCTCTGGAAGAACCGCCCACGAGGGCATGGAGGTTCCCGGCATGCCGTCGCTGATGACGCGGTAGAGGTCCTGGTCACTGGGCGCCTTGCCCGCCGTCGTGCGGATCTTGTAGATCCCGCTGGTGAAGTCGCGCGGCTTGGGATCGAGCAGCTCGGCCGCCGGGCCCTTGCCGTCCCCCTTCTCGCCGTGGCACAGGAGACACTTGCGCTCGTAGACGGCCTTGCCCGCGTTGGCGTCGCCCGCCTGCCCCCACGCCACGCCCGGCAGGACGCTGAGAGCAAAGACGGTGGCAGCAAGCGCGATCGAGCATCGAGCTCGATCGATACGCAACGGGGGGGTTCGGGGGGCCATTTCGTGGCCCCCCGATTTCATCAAGCCCCCCGATTCCCTAATGCCCGGCACTCGCCGTCTCCCAGCGTCGCGGCTGCTGGCCGGTCGCGTCGTACAGGTACATGATGACCTGCCAGATCTGCTCCTCGGTCAGTCGGTCCTCCCACGCCGGCATCACGGAGTTCCACGGCGTGGATTCCCTGGGGAGCCCCGGCCCCCCCTTCGTGATCCGCCAGAAGAGGTACGCCTCCTGGAGCATCGCGATCGTGCCGGGATCCTGGAAATTCGCCGGGGGCGGATTGAAGCCCTTCGCGAAGTGGCCCTGACCGTCGAGGTTGTCGCCGTGGCAGTACATGCAGTTGCGGATGTAGGTCTCGCCGCCGGCGGCGACGTGCTTCTTGAAATTCGCCTGATCCTTCCGCAACGGATTCTCGGCGCCCGAGATGTTGATCGGCTTGCCGCGGAACTGAACCGTGTCCGGCGGCGCCGGGTGCACGGCGCGCAGCTCGGGCGGCGCCTGCGGCCGCGCGGCCGCCTGCGTGTAGGCGTAGTAGCCGAGGAGCAGCGGGACCACGACCATGAGCGCGTACCGCAGCGTGCGCCGGCTCGGATCCATCAGCGTCGACCGGATCGGGCGCACGAAGTTGCGCCACGAATCGGAGTCGGCCGACACGTAGATGAGCGTGGCCAGCAGCACCACCGTCATGTAGAGCCGGATGACGCTCGCCGGCGCCGGCGGCCGGATGCCGAAGCGGAAGATGCAGAACGCCAGGCCCAGGATCAGGACCACGTGGAAGAACCGCGAGCGCAGGAAGCCCATGCGCTATTTCAGGGTGAGGAGGAAGCTGACCAGATCGGTGTACTCCTTGGCGGTGAGCGTCTGGCCGAACGTGGGCGGCATCACTCCCGGCGGAAAGCCCGCGACGGTTCCCATCCCGCGGGGGTCGAGGATCTTCTTCATGATGTAGTCGGGCGTCTGGATCTTGGCGATCTGCGAGAGATCGGGCCCGACCGGCGAGGCGCCGATCTTGCCCGCCTTGTGGCAGGCGATGCAGCCGCCCTTGCCCTGGAACACCTGCTCGCCAGCCTTGGCGTCGCCGGGGATCTTCACCTCGGCCGTCGCCCCACCCCCAGCGGCCGCGGCGCCGGCCGTCTTCGGGATGTCGTCGAGCTTCACGTCCACGGTGCTCCCGAGCGATTCGAGAAACGCCGTCAACGCCCACAGCTCGGAGCGATTGAGGCCGATCGGCGGCTTGTCGACCGCCGGCATGATCGGCGGGTAGCCGGGCACGATGAAGGCGCCCGGCTGGATCAGCGACTCGATGAGGTACGCCTTGGCCGTCATGCCTGGCTTCCGGGTCGCCGCGCGCGAGCCGACGCCCGCGAGGTCGGGCGCGCGCGTGCCGGCCTGGCCGATCCGGTGGCAGATCTCGCAGGTGCCCTTGGTCTTGAAGATCTCCTCGCCCGCCTTGACGAGCTGGGCCGGCGTGACGTTGCCGCCCTCGAGTGACAGCTCCTGGGGCGGCTTCGATTCGATCTGCGGGATCGAGTTCGCGAAGTACGTGTACGAGCCCATGATCAGGAGCGCGAACACCGACGCCTTGACGCCGACCGGAACCCGCATCTAGTCCTCGCCGTGGCTCCCGCCGGCGATCACCGGCGCGGCGTGGCCGTGGGCCTGCGCCTTGCCGCGCTCGCTGAGACCGCCCAGCCAGAAGATGAAGCTCACGAGCGCGAAGAACACGATGGTCACGATGGTGATCATGTTGGCCGCGTACCCCAGGGCCGGGGTGAGCGCTTCCGGCGACGTGTCGCGCAGCACGCCGTACACGTGCCAGTGCTGGCGGATGCCGGAGCGCGCGAAGCCCATCAGCCCCATGAGCCAGGTGAAGGTGACGGCGAGCAGGATCAACACGTACTGCGAGCGCGGCGCAATGGTGCCCCAGCGGATCGTCCCCGTCGAGCGCGCGCCCTTGAACATGGGGAGGTCGATGGCCATCACGAGCACGATGCAGCCGAGCACGGCCATGACCTGGTACACCGAGAACCCGATCCGCACGATCGATTCCACGAAGTATCCGTACACGCCGTAGAAGACCACGACGGCGGCAGCCACGAAGAAGGCAGCCCACTGCACGGCCATGCCCGTCCCAACCCACGACTTCACCGAGACGCGGTTGGCACGGCGGTAGAGCACGAAGGACAGGAAGGTCGTCAGGATCATCAGATTGACCACGGTGTTCTTGGCCGACATGACCCCGAAGAACCCGAGGAAGGGATGGTGGGTGCCGCCCATCGCGCGCGCCTCGTCGAGCGTGATCACCATGGACCGCGGCGTGGCCCAGATCATGAAGCCAATCGTGAGGATGAGCAGCATCGGCGGCACGAACTTCCGGTACCGCTCCGAGCCGGGAATGCGCTCCATGCCCAGCCACAGGTAATAGTTCGAGCCGAGGAAGAGGATGCCAATGAGGATGGCCTGGATGATCCAGAGCCACGACATGAAGCCGCCCATCATCGTGATCCCCATCGTCTGGTTGAACGCGTAGATCTCGCGGCCCAGGTAGTAGCCAGCGAACGGCAGCACGATGAACGCGCTCAGCGCGACGAAGTTGCCGATGTAGCCCATCCAGTCGTAGCGGGCCCGCTCCTCGTCGGTGGTGGCCGACAGGAAGCGGAAGGCCGCGTAGGCGGCGGCGATCGTCCCGCCGAAGACGATGTTGGCGATGAGCCGGTGGATGTTGATCGGCATCCACGTGAAGTTGTTGATGGCCGCCCACACGCCGCCCTTGAGCGCGCCCGACTCGTCCACCCCCGCCGGCGACATCATGAAGGTGACCCACGAGTTGGCCACGACGAGGATCGCGGTGCCGGCGAGGTTGGAGAGCACGCCCAGCGTCACGTGAATCCACTTGCGAGGGCCGGACAGCCAGTCCCAGCCGTAGTACCAGAGGTACACGATGAAGGTTTCGACGAAGAACAGAAGCGCGTAGACCCAGTAGGTCGGGAAGAAGATGGACGTCATGTACGTCCAAAACTTCGGGTAGTAACCGACGAAGAGGAAGAGCAGGAAGGCCCCGAGGAGCGCGGTGGTCGAAAACGCGGCGAAGGTCAGCTTCACGAACTCGTGGGCGAGCCAGTCGTATTTCTCGTCGCGCGTACGCCACCCGATGATCTCGATGATGACGGCGAAGATCGGGCACCCGAGGATGAAGGCGGCGAAGTTGAGGTGGAGCTGGGCGACCGCCCACACCGCGAGCCGTGAGCCGATGAGGGGGAAGCTCCGGTAGGTCGGTTCCTTCGCCGCTTCCTGCGCGAGGGCCGGGAGCGCGGTGAGCGCGAGCGCCACCACCACGACGGCGAGCCCGAAGCCCGCCCACCGTCGCGCCACACCAAGACCGTTCACCTATGTAACTCCTGGATCTGAGGCGTACATCGTCGCGCACCGAGCGTCGCGAAAGGAACGCTTGTTCCCGAAGTCACATGATTCTTTCAGCGCCGTTTTTAGGTCAAACCGCCTGACGTGTCAAGCGCAAAGCGGCCGGGCAAGTTTGACACATCCGCAGCCGGGCGCTAGCATTCCAAGGAGCCTCTCTCCATGAAGCCGCGACTCAGTCAGCGCCTTCAATTCTCCCTCGCCTACGTCCTCGTGGTGGCCGTGGTCCTGTCGCTCCTGCAGTCCTGGCTGCTGGCGCCGCGACCGGTCGAGCTGCCGATGTCGAAGTTCATCGAGCTGCTGCGCGAGGACAAGGTCGAGCGGGTGGCGCTCACCGAGCGGGAGATCCACGGCAAGGCCAAGCCCGGCGTGCTGCCGGCGCCGCCGGCCTCGTCGTCGATCGACCGGCTCCGGCAGGCGCTCGGCGCCGAGGACTGGCGACGCTTCTTCAGCGTGACGCGCATCCCGGGCGTCGACGAGCAGTGGCTCGTCAAGGAGCTGGAGCAGCACAAGGTCGAGTTCGCCGGGCGGGTGGAGAGCACGTTCTGGCGCGACCTGCTCCTGGGCTGGGTGATTCCGCTCGCGGTGATGATCGGCATCTGGATGTTCCTCATGCGCCGCGTGGGTGGCGGACCGACCCAGGCGCTATCGTTCGGGCGCAGCAAGCACAAGATCTACGACCGCAAGGAGCTCAAGACGACGTTCGCCGACGTGGCCGGCGTCGACGAAGCCAAGGCCGAGCTGGCGGAGATCGTCGACTTCCTGAAGAACCCCAAGAAGTACCAGCGCCTGGGCGGGCGCATTCCCAAGGGGGTGCTCGTCGTCGGGCCCCCCGGCACCGGCAAGACGCTACTGGCCCGCGCCGTCGCCGGCGAGGCCGACGTGCCGTTCTTCACGCTCTCCGGCTCGGAGTTCGTCGAGATGTTCGTCGGCGTGGGCGCCTCGCGCGTGCGTGATCTGTTCGAACAGGCCAAAGACAAGGCGCCCTGCATCATCTTCATCGACGAGCTGGACGCCATCGGCAAATCGCGCGCCGGCGCCAGCGGCTTCATCGGCGGCCACGACGAGCGCGAGCAGACCCTGAACCAGCTCCTGGCCGAGATGGACGGCTTCGACTCCTCGAAGGGCGTGATCCTGATGGCGGCCACCAACCGCCCCGAGGTGCTCGACCAGGCGTTGCTGCGGCCGGGACGCTTCGACCGCCAGGTCGTGGTGGACAAGCCGGACGTCAAGGGGCGCGAGGCCATCCTGCGCTTGCACGCGCGGGCCGTCGTGCTGGCGCCCAACGTCGATCTGAGCATCATCGCCGCCCGCACCCCCGGCTTCGCCGGCGCGGACCTGGCCAACATCGTCAACGAGGCGGCATTGCTGGCCGCCCGCAAGGACAAGAACGCCGTCGAGATGGCCGACTTCGAGGAGGCCATCGATCGGACGGTGGCCGGCCTCGAGAAGAGGAGCCGCGTGCTGAGCGAAAAGGAGCGCGACATCGTCGCCCATCACGAGATGGGCCATGCGCTGGTCGCCGCGTCGCTCGGCAACACCGATCCCGTCCACAAGGTCACCATCATTCCCCGCGGCGTGGCCGCGCTCGGCATGACGTATCAGCTTCCCACCGAGGACCGCTTCCTGATGACGCGGAGCGAGCTGGACGACCGGCTGGCGGTGCTGCTGGGCGGGCGGGTGGCCGAGGAGCTGGTCTACGGCGAGATCTCCACGGGTGCCCACAACGACCTCGAGCGCGCGAGCGAGCTGGTCCGGCTGATGGTGATGAAGTACGGCATGTCCGAGCGGGTGGGGCTGGCCACCTTCGGCGAGCGCCTGCCGATGTTCTTGAAGAACAATGGCATGCCGTGGAGCGGCGAGCGCGAGTACAGTGAGGAGACCGCGCGGGCGATCGACGCCGAGGTCCGCGAGATCCTCGACCGGACCCACGATCGCGTGCGTGGGATTCTGACGGCCAAGAAGGCGGTGCTCGTGGCGGGAGCCGGCGAGCTCAAGCGAGTGGAAACCCTCGAGGGCGAGCACCTCCGTCGTGTGCTGGCGGGGGAATCATTGGAGACGCGCGCATGATGCAGCTCAGACACAGAACGCTCCTGGTCATGTTGGTGCTCGCCGTCGTTGCCGGGGTGGCTCTCGGCGCCTTCGCCGCCGGCGGCGCGGACCGGGTGGTGCGCCCGGTGGCGGCGCCGATGGTCGACGCGCCCATCCTGCCCGTGCAGATGCCGCTCACCACGGGCTCGTTCTCGAAGGTGGCGGATCTCGTCAAGCCTGCCGTCATCAACATCAACACCGTGTCCAAGGGTGGGCCGCCCGGTCGCACGCCGTTCGAGGAATTCTTCGGCGAGGAGTTCTACCGCCGCTTCTTCGGCGAAGCGCCGGAACGGATTCCCCAGCGCAGCCTGGGCTCGGGCGTCATCATCGACTCCGGTGGCGTCGCGCTGACGAACGCCCACGTGGTCGAGCGCGCCACCGAGATCGAGATCATCACGCTCGACGGGAGCAAGCACAAGGCGAAGGTCGTCGGTCTCGACAAGAAGACCGACCTCGCCGTGCTCCGGCTGGACGACGGCAAGGGCAAGTTCCCGTCGATCCGGCTCGGCGACTCCGACAAGATGCAGGTCGGCGACTGGGTCATCGCGGTCGGCTCGCCGTTCGGGCTCCAGGCCACGGTGACGGCGGGAATCATCAGCGCCAAGGCGCGGCAGATCGGCCAGGGCCCGTTCGACGACTTCCTCCAGACCGACGCCGCCATCAATCCCGGCAACTCCGGCGGGCCGCTCGTCAACATGCAGGGTGAGGTCGTCGGCATCAACACGGCGATCGTGGCCGGCGGCTCCGGCATCGGCTTCGCCATTCCGTCGAACATGGCGAGGAAGATCTACACGGAGCTGATCGCGAAGGGAAAGGTCACGCGCGGCTGGCTCGGTGTCTCGATCCAACCGCTGACGCCCGAGCTGGCCAAGTCGTTCAGCGCGAAGGACAACAAGGGCGTGCTCATCTCCGACGTGGTCGGCGACAGCCCGGCGGCCAAGGCCGGGCTGCAGCCCGGTGACATCCTGATCGAGTTCGACGGCAAGAAGATGGAGGGGCCGGCCGATCTCCAGCGCGCCGTCGGCCTGGCCAATCCCGGCAACAGCGCCAAGGTGAAGGTCTGGCGTGATCAGGGCGAGAAGAGCGTCGAGGTCAAGATCGGCGAGGCGCCGGAAGAGCGCGAGGCCAAGGGCCCCAACGGCCAGCGCGGAACGAAATCGGCGCTGGGCATGGACGTCCGCCCGATCACGCCCGACGTGGCGCGCCAGCTCAACCTCCGCTCCACCGACGGCGTGGTCGTGGCGCGGGTGGACGATGGCAGCGCGGCCGCCGAAGCCGGCATCCAGCGTGGCGACGTGATCCGCGAGATCAACCGGCAGAAGGTCCGCTCGCAATCGGATTTCGACCGGCTGACCAAGGACGTGAAGGAGGGCGATCGCCTCACCCTCCTCCTCCAGCGCGGCCCGATGTCGCTCTACGTGGCCTTCACCGCGGGCGGCAAGGGGTAGTCCATCGCGGGATGGATCACGGGTTCTTCGAAAGGCCCATCCTCAACTCCCCCTACGAGTACCCCGGCCGTCACTGGGAGCTGGACGCCGACGGGCAGCCCACCGGTCAGATCATCGAGGACCGCCGCAAAGCGAAGTTCATCACACCTATCCCGAAGCCGAAAAAGCACAAGCGACGTGCCGGGCAGGAGCGGATGGTCTTCGACGAGGGGGCGGGCGTCTCGACCGCCAAGCAACAGTATGACCCGACCCCGATCATCGACGAGCTGCGCCGCCGCGTGGACCACTGGCGTGCCATCGGCAACCCGAGCTCGTGGGGGGTGACGCCGGTGACGGCGCGGCTACTCCAGCACTGGCGACATCACGAGTTCACCGGAGTCCGTCCCTTCTTCTGCCAGATCGAAGCGGCAGAGACGGCGATCTGGCTCACCGAGGTGGCGCCGAACGAAGCGCAGAGCAAACGCTTCCTCGAGCACCTGGCGAACGCGAACAACGACGCCAACCCCGAGCTGATGCGGCTGGCTCTCAAGCTGGCCACCGGAGCGGGCAAGACGA
>Ga0209157_1000451_pt1 | contig 35348 bp, 27 predicted proteins | sample GraSoiAngelo_135_FD_185892 | JGI IMG/M metagenome (GOLD analysis project Ga0209157, IMG submission 185892) | Grasslands soil microbial communities from the Angelo Coastal Reserve, California, USA - 14_0929_05_40cm (SPAdes) (version 2) | ecosystem: Environmental > Terrestrial > Soil > Grasslands ...
CAGGGCTATGAGGTTGCCGATGCGCGAAACGGCGAGGAAGCCGTCGAGAAACTGCACGATGAAAAACCGGATCTCGTGATCCTCGACATGAATATGCCGCGCATGAATGGGCTGGAAACGTGCCGCTCGATTCGCACAACGTCGGATGTCCCCATCATTATGCTTACGGTGCGCGATGCCGAGTCCGACAAGGTCGGAGCACTCGATGCCGGCGCTGACGATTACATGACCAAGCCTTTTAGTTCTCCCGAGTTGCTGGCGCGGATCCGTGCCGCGCTCCGGCGATCTCCTCAGCTCGCCGGGGAAATGCAAATTGTCCGGTTCGACGACGTCGAGATCAATTTCAATTTACGGCGAGTGGTTGTGGGAAACCGCGAGACCAGGCTGACGCCGAAAGAATTCGAACTTCTCCAGTACTTTCTGGCGCACCCAAACGTTCCGATCTCACACACGAAGCTGCTGCAGTCAGTGTGGGGGCCGGACTATGGCGATGAGGTGGAGTATTTACGGGTGTTCGTCAATCAACTGCGCAAGAAGATCGAAAAGAACCCTTCCAATCCAAAATATCTCATCACCGAGCCCTGGGTAGGTTATCGTTTCCATTTGCCCGCGTGAAGACCGGCTCTTTCCGGTGTTCGATTTCCACCAAAATGTCTCTGACGATCTCGGCACGCTTATCGGAATCGAGTTCCTGTTGCATCCTGCGCAGCGCAACGCTGACGACATCCCGGTGATGCAACTTCGAACCGGCATATTTGTCGCTCAATTCGAGCCACAGCTCGTGCACGCGATCAATATCTTCCGGCCACAAGCGCGGCGGGTGCGGCCCAAGATTGACGAAGGTGGAGGGCCGGTCCGGTGTAATGATTTCAAGCGAAAATGGATGCCGCGGCTCCGGAAGTCTTTCCCAGGCGTGTCCAATGCGCCGCGCCAGTTCGTCGGAATCCATCCGCGCCGAGACTCCAGTCACCAGGCGCGAAGCTTGAAGCTTCGCAGCGGTTTGGACCATAGCGTCGAATGGATTGACGGCGGGAACGACCACCAGATCGACGGTCTTACCCTCTTTTTCCGCCATAGCGACCACGCGAGTGAATACCTCTCTTTCGTCATCGGTGAAAAGTTGATTTTCGCCGAGGTCGTACTCCCCTGCACCTGTGGAGACTCCGCGCACGGTCATGACGACAATGTCGTGGCGCCGAAGATTCGTTTTCTGCAGAACACTCTTGAGATGCTCCATCCGATTGTAATTACGCACCGCGACCAGAATGCATGCCGGCCGGGCGTGAATAGCGCCGCTGCCTGCCGTGATCTCCGGACGTACGTCGAGGTTGAACTGCTCGAGTCCCTGTTTGGTTTCTCTTCGCGTCCTCGAGTTCAGGCGGCTGGAGATCGTGAATGTCGCGAATAGAAGCAACGTAAATCCCACACCCGAAATCGTCGCGATTTGTTTCGAAAACAAATTGGCCAGCGCCACCAGGAAAAGAGTAAACGTGGTCAGGAACAGTCCGATGGGAATTTCGCGATCCCCCATCATGATATTGAGCGGCGTCTTGTATTCCTGATCATGGCGCCGGAATCGCAGTACAAGAACGCCGAGCGCCTTCATGAAGAAACTCCAGACGACGCCAAAGGCGTACGCTTCGCCGAGCAGTTTGACGTTGCCGCGGCTGGCTACGATCGTGGCGACTTGCAATATGGCAATGGCATTGATCAAGCGGTAGGAGGTTCCAAATTTCCGCTGCGGCCGCCGGAACCAGGCGGCCAGCACACCATCCTCCGCCAGCCGGTTCAAAACACCATTGGCGCCGATGATCGATGTGTTGACGGCGCCGGAAAGGATGAGGATTCCAACCACGACCACAAAGATATGAAACGCAAGCCGGACGAGCGGCGGGCCTGAGAGATGCATTGCGAGGCCGCCTAGCAAATTGTCGACGTATTCGGGCCGGATGGAGTCGGGAATGATCATCCCGGCCAGCAGAGTGATCGCACCTGTGCCGACCAGAGCAAAGCCGCAAACAATGTTTGCCGTGATTTTCAGATTGTGCAACTTCGGTGCAGCAATCTCGCGATAGACCTGGGCAAGCGTCTCAAAGCCACTCATGGCCAGCAGCGAATGTCCAAACGCAACAACTATCGCTACAGCAGAAAATTGAATCCATTGCGTGTCTCGCAGCCATCCAAGATCATGCTCTCCAAACCGGAGGTTCGAGGGCACCGGCGCCGGCGGGATCTGTGCCGGCCCTCTCCTCATTAGGGTCAAGGCGCACCATATGAGAAACACGACTACCATGACGGTAGTGATTTGCATGATGCGAAGCGCCTTTGTACTCGATTCGTGAATGCCTTTGATATTGCTCCACCAGAAATACGCGGTGACCAAAAGTCCGAATGCCGCCGCGAACTCGTTCGGCGGAACCGTCATGCCGGAATGCAACATTTCGGATATTTCATTGATGACGCGGCCGAGATATTGTCCAGCGCTGACGGCACTGATGGGCCCGGTAAGGATGTAATCAAAAATGAGAGCCGAAACAGACAGGCGCGCAAGAAACGGTCCCATGGCATCGCGAACGACGACGTAGACGCCTCCCCGGACGTACATGCTGCAGCTCTCCAGATAAACCGAACGTACGGCAAAGCTGAACAGCATGACCGCCAGAACGAACCACGGCGCACTCCTGCCGACCGCTTGCTCGGCAATACCACCGGCATAAAAGGCGGATGAGGCCAGGTCGCTGAGGACAATAGCGGCGCCGCGCCAGAACGAGATAAAGGAAAGCATCACGGTGCTGGCCACGACCACACGAGTAGCAGCGGAACGTTCCTGAGCGGACAAGTTCAAAGCTCCCTTGACGCCGGCACCAGCCGGCCCGGTGTTAAGTTTATAAAATCACAAGACATTTTTTATGACTTCTTTACTTCATGGCGTTTATTCTGAAATTTTGCCTATGTCCTTTCCGTCCAAATGGGGTTTGCACAATAAAGCTGGGGCGGTCATAGACCGCCCCTGCAGGGCGCTCCATGAGCGCCCGCGATGTACTTCTTGTGCAAAGCCGTCCAAATGAAAGAAGAGATCCTTTCCTCGGACCAGCGTTCCACTTCCACCACAGCCAAAGTCGTCGTAGCCAGCACCGTCATGCTCTCGTTCATTTCGTTCTGGAGAGCGGCGGCGATTGTTTTGAATGACCTCGGATCGACCGTTTATTACATCGGCGGCATTGTCGAGCAGGCCATCGGGCCCGCCGGTCCCTGGTACATCATCGCGGTCATGCTGTTCAGCTTTGCAGTCCGCTCTATTTACATGGAAAGCAGCAGCATGTTTGTACGCGGCGGCGTCTACGTAGTTGTGCGGGATGCGATGGGACCCTTCATAGCACGCCTATCTGTTTCCGCACTTCTTTTCGATTATGTCTTGACCGGCCCGATCAGCAGCGTCAGTGCCGGCCAGTATCTGGGACGTCTCGCGAATGAAGCGAGCGAACTGCTGCATCTTTCATTCCGGTTATCGCCCGAGCAGTTCGCTGTTTTTTTTGCGATCGTGGTGACACTGTATTTCTGGTGGTACAACATCAAAGGCCTGCACGAGTCGAGCACCAAAGCGCTGCGCATTATGCAGCTGACGACATTAATGGTCGTGGTTTTCCTGGTTTGGTGCACGATCACTTTGCTGATTCGCGGGCCTGCGCAAATACCACCGCCTCCTACTCCGTCGCATCTTCTCTTCAGTGATGAGGGTTTGGGCTGGTTCAAGGGAACCTGGTGGCCGACGGTGCCGATTGTGGCGATCATCATCGCGTTTGGTCACTCTGTACTTTCGATGAGCGGTTTTGAAACGCTGGCGCAGGTCTATCGCGAGATCGAATTTCCCAAACTGAAGAGCCTCAAGATCACCGGCAATATCGTCTGCACGTACGCCACGATTTCGACCGGCGGCATCATCCTCTTGGCCGCCATGATTATTCCCGATACCGTGCGAATCAATTACGCCGAGAATCTTCTCGGCGGTCTTGCGATGCATCTGGCCGGCCCGGAATTGCTGCGGCTGGCCTTTCATATTTTCGTCGTTATTGTGGGCGTGCTGATCCTGTCAGGCGCGGTCAACACTTCCATCATCGGGGCAAACGGCGTGATGAATCGAGTGGCCGAGGACGGCGTGCTCGATCCGTGGTTTCAGAAGCCGCACCGGCGCTTCGGCACGACGTATCGCCTCATCAATCTGATCACGATTCTTCAGATAATTACGGTGGTGTTGAGCAGAGGCCAGACGTATCTGCTGGGCGAGGCGTACGCGTTCGGTATTATATGGAGCTTCTTCCTGAAAGCGCTCAGTGTCGTGGTGCTTCGATTCCAACGGCACGATCAGGAATACAAGACTCCAGGCAATATAACAATTGCGGGCCGCGAGATCCCGTTGGGCCTCATGGTTACGACGCTTGTGCTGTTCTTTGTGGCGGTAGCCAATCTCTTCTCAAAGAGAATCGCGACCATTTCCGGCGTGTCCTTCACTGCAATCCTTTTCGTCATCTTTACGATTTCGGAGCGCCGCTTCCATAAAAAGAAATCCAAGAAGGAAGGCCTTGAACAGTTCAATCTCGACATGCGGCCGGAAATCTCTACCGATTCGATTCATGTGAGGCCAGGCTGTGTGCTGGTGGCCGTCCGCGACTATACCCGGATGCAACATCTTCAGGTCGTCCTTCAGAAGACCAACGTGCGAAAGCAGGATGTCGTCGTGATGACGGTTCGCGGCGTTTCTACGGCCGGAACGGGCGAATACCTACTCGGCGAGGACCAGATCTTCACTGATTATGAGCGGGAGCTCTTTACGCGCGTTGTATCTATGGCGGAAAAAGAGGGCAAACCTGTCGAGCTTCTCACCGTGCCCGGTGTCAACCCATTCGACGCCATGGTGCATACGGCGGCTACATTGAGAGCGTCACGCCTGGTCAGCGGTGTATCCGCGCGTATGGATTCCGAGGAGCTGGCACGCCGCATTGGAAAGGCGTGGGAAACGTTGCCCGAGCCGCGTCATCCGTTCTCTTTGGAAATCATCTCTCCGGATCGTCCCTCCATTTTTGTAAACCTCGGGCCACACCCCCCGCGGCTCTGGCCGGAAGACATCGATTTAGTGCACGAGCTTTGGCTCGAACTCAGTGATGATTTCGGCAGTAAGCTTCACCATCGAGACATCGTCGGTGTTGCCTTAAGGCGGATGAACAAAGAACTTCATTCGCGGGAAAGAACCGATGTTATGCGGGACGTGGTCGAAGAGCTCGAGCACCGCGACCCGAAGCACCTGAAGGAATGAACCTTCCTGCATCTTAAATCCGAAATCTGTAATTGGACGAGCGTCCGTCCAATCTGAAATTTCGGATTTCGGATTGGGATCTTTGGGGCCATTTCTCTTCATTGACGTGTAATCGTGGCCGTATCATCATTTCCTACCCGTGATGCGAGCCCTCTACGCCATTTTCAGGATCGTCGTCATCAACCTGGTTCTAAGCGGCGATAACGCGGTGGTCATTGGACTGGCCGCGCACCGGCTGCCGTTGCGCCAGAGACGCATCGCCATTTTCACAGGAGGCGGCGTCGCGGTCCTGCTGCGAATTGTTCTTACAGCAACTGCGGCATTGCTGCTGCAGATTACTGGTCTGCAATTTGTCGGCGGAATACTCCTGATATGGATCGCGTTCAAGCTCCTGAAAGAAGAGGAGGAGAGCAAAGAAGGCGTCCGGATCGCCGGGGGCATGCGGGAAGCCATTACGACCATCCTTGTGGCGGACTTCATCATGAGCACGGACAATGTGCTCGGTGTTGCCGCAGCGAGCGGAGGCGATTTACGGCTCCTGGTGTTCGGACTCATCATGAGCATGGCTATTGTCATGTGGATGGGCAGTCTGGTTGCGGAACTAATCAACCGGTTTTGGTGGCTCTCCTATGTGGGAGCCGCAGTTATTGCCTGGACGGGCGCCATGATGATGTTCGATGACTGCTTTGTTACCGAACGGGCAGAGTGGCTGAGCCGTTCGGTGGCCTACGTTTCCGCCGCAGTCATCACGATCGCCGTGACCGCGTTAGCGCACTGGTTCCATCGCATGCGCCCATCGCGCGAGGGGTAAGCGTGATCTGGCTTTCAGGGGCGTTTGCGATCCTGGAGTACATCATTTACTTCCGGCACAACGCCCATTTCTTTCAGGGCGACACCGTTTATTGGTTCTACTTCCGGCACCGGACAATCGGCGATTTCTTCCTAAGTTTTTTCAAGCTCGACCCGGCAGGCTGGTATCGGCCGCTGGCGGCTCGAACGGTTCAATCTTTGTTCTTTCCGTTTTTTGGCCTCGAACCGGCGGGCTATCGCGTAGTGCAGTACATCCTGTTCATGGCTGTGATGTTCGCAACGTACAGGCTCGCGTTGATCGTGACGCGGCGAAGACTGGCGGCCTTAATCGCGATCTTATTTTTCGGCGTTCATACCGTGAATGCTTACACGACCTACGACGTGGCGTTCGCACCCGAGCTCATCTACACGTTCTTCTATATTTGCGGAGTAATCGCATATTTGCATTACCGCAATTCGCATCAAACTTCCTTCTTTATTCTCTCGATTGCATTCCTGCTCGCATGTCTTGCCTCGAAAGAAGCCGCAGTGACGCTTCCGCTCATGCTCGTCATCTTGGATATCGTTGTATGCCGGACATCGATTCGCGAGGCGATCACAGCCGCACGCACGCATCTTGTGATTCTTGTTGTATACCTCCTGCTGGTTTGGGGATACCTCGGAGTTCAACGTCCCGCATTTCAATCCATCCTGAAGCGGCCCGGACCTGAAATCGCGTATCGCTTCGCTTTGGACCGGACCATATTGGACAATGCCCGCTATGCGGCGACCTGGGCATTCAACCTCTCACGCGGATGGCAGACCGAATCGCGGCATCTCACGGGATGGACGATCACGTTCTTGAAATTGTTCCGGGCCATGTTTCTCATCCTGGCGCTGTGGTCGATGTTTCGCCCGGAACGCCGTTTGATTTTGGCCTCGGCAGTATGGTTCGTCATTGCGGTCGGCCCAGCGCTCCCGCTCTTCGAGCATTTCCTGCCGCACTATCTTTTCTTGCCTTTGGCTGGTTTGTGCATCGCAGTCGGCGTCGTGACCGAGGCCGCATACCGCCAGGCATCTCAGTACAGTCGTGCCGGAGCGGCGGTGGCGGTAGCGGCGCCATTGATTCTACTTGCCGGTATCTGTGCCGTCGCGGCGCGAAACGATGCGCGCGACAACCGGACGCTCGGGTGGTCTTCACGGCTGGCGTTCAACAGTCTTACCGATTTGAAAGCCCAGCATCCCAGGCTTCAACCGGGAACGACCATCTACTTCAGTGATGCCGGCGAGCCGGATCTCGCTTGGGACACGTCACAAGGCCAGCTGTTTAAGATGGTTTATGGCGACGACAGCATTCAGACGTTGTATTGGGGATGGGGCGAAGTGATCACGCGAAGCGTGCTCGAGCGTGGTCCTCTGATCGTAATGAAGTACGATCAATTCCACTTCCACGACATCACGAAAGAATTCCTTGCCGCCTCCGAACCGCCCGTCGGGTATCAAGCCCGGCCGGAATACCGATTGGCCGTCACGCCCGCCGCGGCCAAATTAGGCGAGAAATACTGGCTCTTGATTTCAGGGCTCGAAAATTCTGATGTCACCCTCCACTACACGGTCGATGGCAGTCCCGTTCGCGCCATCACCGCCCATTTCGACGATCACCATCAGGCAAGTTTCGACGTCTCCGACCAGACCCATAAAGGCCTCTACAAATTCGTCGGCTTTCGAAAAGCCGGCACCGAAGACTGGATTCAGGCCGCGGCTTCCATCCGCATCAATTGACGATCAGTACCGCTTTCAAACGATGAAGTCCTTATCTTAGAATGGACTCATGGTAGTCACGACCTCGCCCTTGGTCAAAACCTACACGCTTCAAGAATTTTGGGAACTACCCGAGTTGCCCGACGGGTCCAAGCTGGAATTGATCAAGGGAGTCCTCTACATGACACCGCCACCCGATTATCCTAACAACCAGAGCGCTGCCGATCTACACGATCAACTTGGAGAAGCTTTGAAGAAATGCGGATATCGCGGGCAGATATTTTTTCCACGCACGGCAATCTGGATCGATGAAGACACATATCTCGAGCCCGACCTCATATACCTTTCCGATGAATTGAAGGCTCAAATGGATCCGCGACACTGGACGCGAGCCGACATCGTCGTCGAAATTATGTCTCCCAAAACAGCCGTTTACGATATGACAACCAAGTCGGATACTTACCAGGCCATGGGCGTTCGGGAGATGTGGCTCGTCGACACGGACGTGAAACAAATCGTTGTCCGCTCGTTCGAAGCCGGCAAAAGCGCCGTCTACAAGCCCGGCGATATTCTCCGATCCGAAGTCCTCCCGAAAATCGAGATCCCTGTGGCTACCCTCTTTGGATCGGCTTAGCTGCCATTTGGGAAAGTCGATCTACAGGTGAAACTGAACCACTACCTGCTTTCAAGTGACGAAGTCTTCATCATTAGAATGACCTTATGGTGGTGAGTGGCTTTCTCAATCAACACCCAGCTCGATGACGTATCCGTCCGGATCGGCAACATAAGCGTAAGGAGCGCCGGGTGAGTGATGACCCCGTTCCAATAATTTGCCGCCGGCTCTCTTGACCTCTTTAATTGCGGCTTCCAGGTCGCCGTCCACGACGGAAAAGCCGAAATGTGCGATACCGCCGCTCGTTCCGGCAACATCCGCAGCATCCCCATCCTCGTGCAGCGTGATCAAGTCCTTGCTTCGCGGTGTATGCAGAAATACCATCTCATCCCCGACTTTAAACTGTTCTCGCATGCCAAACACGTTGCGATAAAAGTGAAGGGACCGCTCCATATCACGGACGATCAGATGAATGTGAGTCAGGCCCTTGGTGCGGATCATAAAATCTCACGGAAGGAACGGATCGCATCGATCTCGTCTTGCGGTGTCGCCAACCCGGCCCTCCTATAGATCGTAACCGAGCAAAATCTGGCACGGCCATCGAATATTACTGTTACTCGCCGTATCTCCTGTCGCTCTTCAAAAAATGCCTTCCTGATATGATGAGGCTGAGATGAGAACACAGGTTGTCACAGAAGGCGTCCGCGGCGACACCTTAGCGGGGGTACGCGTCTACTTCCGCCCGCGAGTTTTGACGATGCTGCTGCTCGGCTTCTCGTCCGGACTGCCATTCCTCTTGACGGGTAACACTCTTGGTTATTGGTTGCGGGACGAGGGAACATCGCTGACGGCTATCGGATTCTTGTCCTGGGTTGGAATTGCATATTCGTTGAAACCGTTTTATGCCCCCGTGATGGACCGGTCCGATGCGCCGCTGTTCGGCCGGCTCGGCAGGCGCCGCGGCTGGATTTTGGCCGCTCAATTGTTGGTTTGCCTCGGCTTGATTGCGATGTCCGTGATCGGTCCGAAGGGTGGTCTCACGCTTCTTGGCGCAAGCGCTCTCCTCGTGGCATTCGCGTCATCGGCGCAGGACATCGTCGTCGACGCATGGCGCATCGAAGCAGCTAGCAACACCGATGAGCTCGGCCTGTTGTCCTCCGCTTATCAGTTCGGCTATCGCGCCGCATGGCTTCTCACCGATTCGTTGATCTTAATCCCTGCAGCACATTTAGGTTGGCCGATTGCTTACGGCATGACGGCGGCGCTCATGATGGTTGGCATTTTCGCCACGTGGAGAGCGACCGAACCGCGGCGCGCTGAAGTGGCTGTGAGCACCAACGCCGGCGCCTCCCTCTGGACGGCTCGCGGCTTCCTTGATGCTGTTGTAGGTCCGTTCATGGCCTTTTTTAGGACCTTCGGGTGGGTGGCTCTTCTGATGTTGCTCATGATCAGCCTATACCGGCTGCCCGATTTCATGAGGGGACCGATCACCAATCCGTTCTATCACGATGTCGGCTTGTCCAAGGATATAGTCGGCGGGGTTCGGGCATCGGTGGGTTTGGTCTCCACGCTTCTGGGAATCGCGGCCGGCGGATGGAGCTCGGCACGATTTGGGTATCTGAAAACCCTGATTGCAGGAGCCATACTCCAAGCGCTGGGGATCGCTTCTTACGCGATCATGGCTTTTTATGGCCCGAATATCGTGACCTTCAGCTCCATCATGGCGGTAGACGATTTCGCCCTCGCCTTTGCCGGTGTGGCTCTGGTCACTTACATGTCGAGCTTGACCAGCATCGGCTACACAGCGACGCAGTACGCGCTGTTATCCTCGACCTATGCGTGGCTGGGAAAAATTCTAAAAGGTACGTCTGGAGCCCTGGTCGAATATCTATCTCATCATGGCCAAACCCTGATGGGTGCGTACGGCGTCTTCTTTATTGGGGCGGGCGTCATTGGGGTGCCAGGTGTAATTCTTTGCATCGTGCTGGCGCGGTTGGGGAAACGCGCGGAGATCAGGCGTCCGGCACAATAGGTTCCTCTCCAGCAATCGAGCTCAGTTGACGAATTTCGGCGAATCGAGATCCGATTCCTCGTCGGGATCAGGGATGGCGGCCAACGCCTCCAACAGATAATCCTCCAACTGCGGACCCAACTGGAAGAAACCGTCTGCCGAGAGTAAGTAGTGTTTGGCATTGGGACGGTACGATCCGGGCACGATTTTCCCGTGCTTTACGTGAAATTCACCGAAGATATCGTCGGTGAGAATTTCGCGAACGGGACCTTGCGGGGCACGCGTGCGCTGATCGACGACATACAGCGTCCCCTCGCCTAGGCGCAGGGCCTCAGCAACAAGGTCCTTTAGGAGTGGGCCGTGACGCGCGATCACGCCTTGCATCAACTCGACGAACACCGTGTTCGCCGCGAAATTATCCGGTGTGATCCGTTCGCCCGCTTCCAGTGGCCGAAGGAGCTGACCGATGATCCCCTCCGAAGGAATTCCAGCGCCCTTAGACAAACGCTCGGGATCTAAGCATGTAATGTAGTCCTTCGACTCTTCTGAGGAATCGTGGAAATCGATTCGGATAACGCCGATTTGCAATTTCGCCATGCGAACATTCTCTCAGAAATGACATGTTTACTGAATGGCAACGACCTGATTCAGCACGGAGAGGAAGCGAAACGTCTCGGGGATGTAAAACGCGAAAAGGCTGGCGGCACCCAGTTCGGGCAGGATCGGGTGAACATGTCCGTACATGCGCAACAGTGTCAGACTATTGGCGAGGCCGTTTGCCCGGGCGGCGGCAGCAAACTCGACACTCTGCTGAGCGGGAATGGCGGGATCGTTGAAACCATGAATCAAGATCAGTGGTGATCGTAGATCTTTGATGTAGTGTGAAGGCGATAAGGCATCAAGGCGCCGATGGAGCAGCTCAGGACCGGCATGCAGGCGGAGACGGAAATCCTCGGAATTCGATGCAAAGAAAATCCGAAGCAGGGCCTGCGCGTCAGCAGAAAGATGTCCAATTGTGCCGCCGCGGTCTAGGGCAAGCTTCCGAAGCTGCTGCCGGTCGCTTTCATCCGCCACCAAATCCGAATTGGCTCCCAGGTATACCCATTTCAAGTATGCGATCGGGCTTTCCGGTCCCGTGATCACGTACTCCAGTGTTTCTCGGAGGTCGTAGTATCCGCCGAACGCCACTGCAACCCGGACACGATCACGTATCTCCGGATCGGCCGCGGCCACCAAGGCTGGACCGCATCCATAGCTGAAGCACGCAATCGCGGCATCACGTCCAATCGAACGGAAGACTGTTTTGATGTTGGCGGCCTCTTCGGGAAGGAGGTGCTGTTTTTTCATTTCGGGGAAATCCGGCACGTAAACGGCGAAGCCCGCCTGAGCCAACGCCTCGGAAATACGAACGAGGTCGACGCTGTTTTTGCCGGTCGGATTGACGCCGTGAACGATGAGGATCGGCGAATCCGACCGCGGTCTCCCATACACATCGACCGGAATGCCGGAATGCGAAATCGTTTGATGCGACACAGGGCCGCGCCATGCATCCAAAGCAGCAGGGTATCCGAGGATCTTTAATGCAAGGAAAACAACCAGCAAGCTTCGCCGTAGAACTACCGCCATAGCTAAAAGCAACAGGCCCGGTAGCAGCTTACGTAGTGTAATCCGCATTGATGCGTATGTAGCCTTCGGTGAAATCGCAGGTCCAAACGCGAGCAGAAGCGGAACCCGAGTCGAGCACCACGCGAATCTGGACTTCCTTTTGCGATAGCTTTTGACGCGCCTGCGCGCGCGTTGTATCCGATATCGGCACGCCACCGATATAGATGTCGACGTGGTCCGACTCCAGAGGGATGCCGGAGTTGCCGATCGCCCCTACAATGCGTCCCCAATTTGGATCGGCTCCATAGATTGCTGTCTTAACCAGGGGTGAGCGCGCGATCGCGCGGCCAATCGTACGAGCTGCCTTTTCGTTCGGCGCTCCTTCAATAATAAGTTCGACAAATTTTGAGGCGCCCTCACCATCACGCACGATGGCGGTTGCAAGCTCAATGCACAGTTCCGTTAATTTCGCTCGGAACTCATCGTCCGGGAGCCGAATTCCGGATGCGCCGTTGGCAAGCACGACCACCATATCGTTGGTTGACGTATCGCCATCGACAGAAATCGAATTGAAGGACTGTTCGACGGCATATTGGAGTGACTCCTGTAATTCGCGATGCGGTATTTCGGCATCCGTAATGATGAACGACAGCATGGTCGCCATGTCGGGATGAATCATGCCGGCGCCTTTCGCAACACCGGCAATGCGAGCGCTGCCGATTTCTGCTGTTGCGATTTTGGGAACGGTGTCGGTGGTCATAATCCCGCGCGCCAGCATTTCGAAATTTCCGGGCGACAACGCCGAAACCAGCCTCGGAATCGAAGCCTTGATCGCATCGACCGGCAAGGGACGGCCAATTACGCCGGTGGAAGATACTAGAATTTCATTCGCCCCATAGCCGATCTGAGCCGCAAGAGCTTCAACGCAGACACATGCGGCCCGAATGCCCGCTTCACCAGTCGCCGCGTTCGCATTTCCGGAATTCACGAGTATCGCCCGCACGCGGTGTCCGTTTTCTTCCAAGTGCTTTTTCGAAACGACCAAGGGCGCGGCGATGAACGTGTTTTTGGTAAAAACTGCAGCAGCCGTTGCGGGGCGGTCCGAATAGATCAGCGCCAAATCCAGCACGCCGCCCGCTTTGATGCCCGCAGCGACAGCCGATGTCTTGAATCCCCCTATGGTCATCATTTTTAAGCGTCGGGCCCACCGTCCGGCATCGTATTTGGTACAACTTTTTTATCGCCGGCCGGTTCCCCACACATTCGCGGATATAATAGCCGAATTCGGAGGTCTTCATGAAACGCGCATGGCTGTTACCCGCAATTCTTTGCCTCTTCTTTTCGGTTGTATCTGCCAATGCCCAGGTCGAAAAAATCACGTCGGTCGAAGGCATCACCGAATACCGCTTGCAGAGCAATGGGCTTCGCATTTTGCTCTTCCCCGATCTATCGAAGCCGACAATCACGGTCAATGTTATATATCTCGTGGGCTCACGGCAGGAAAACTACGGCGAGACGGGAATGGCCCACCTGCTCGAGCATTTGCTGTTCAAAGGATCGAGAAACCATCCCAATGTTCCGAAGGAACTCCAGGACCACGGATCGCGTCCGAACGGGACGACGTGGTTCGACCGCACCAACTACTTCGAAACTTTTCAAGCCTCGGATGCCAATCTCGAATGGGCTCTGGATCTGGAAGCCGACCGCATGGTGAATTCTTTTGTTGCCAAGAAAGACCTCGATAGCGAAATGACGGTGGTGCGAAACGAGTTCGAGCGCGGAGAGAATTCGCCCATGGATGTGCTCGAAGAGCGCGTCATGTCTACGGCATTTCTCTGGCACAACTACGGCAAGTCCACAATCGGCGCGCGCAGCGACATCGAGAACGTAACGATCGAGCGCCTTCAGGCGTTCTATAGAAACTATTACCAGCCCGATAACGCCATCCTGCTCGTTGCCGGGAAATTCGATGAAACCAGGACGCTCGGCCTTGTCACCAAATACTTCGGCGCAATTCCGAAGCCGCAACGCGTGCTTCAGCCCAACTACACGGTCGAACCGACTCAAGACGGGGAACGCTTGGTAATTCTCCGCCGCGTTGGCGAGGTGCAGGGCGTTGTCGTGGCCTATCACCTGCCGGCGGGATCGCATCCGGATTTCGCGGCATTGAATGTGGCTGCCGAGATTCTCGGTGATTCTCCGTCGGGACGCCTGTATAAAGCCCTGGTCGAGAGCAAGAAGGCGACGAACGTAGCCGGCTACAGCTATCAACTCAAGGAACCTGGCGTAGCACTTTTTAGCGCATCCGTTCGAAAAGAGTCTTCGCTTGAAGATGCCCGTGACACCCTGCTTCGAACGATTGATGAGGTCGCGTCGAAACCCTTTACATCCGAAGAGGTCGGACGCGCGCGAGCCAGAATGCTAAAAGAATTTGATCTGCTTCTGAACAGCTCCGATCGCGTCGGATTGCGGATCAGCGAATGGGCCGGCATGGGGGATTGGCGCTTGATGTTTCTCAACCGAGACAGGGTGAGAAAAGTCACTGCGGACGATGTTCAGCGCGTCGCAAAGCATTACCTCAAGCCCGACAACCTGACCGTCGGACTCTTTATCCCTACGGCTCAGCCGGATCGTACCGACATCCCGGCGGCGCCTGATGTGGCGGCCATGCTCAAGGACTACAAAGGCGATGCCGTAGTTGTCGCCGGCGAAGCTTTCGATCCGTCGCCGGAAAACATCGACAGCCGCACGCAGCGCATCAATCTGGGAGGTGCGCTGAAGCTGGCCATGATTCCAAAAGGAACTCGAGGCAGCGTCGTTTTTGTGAACCTGCGGCTGGAGTTCGGAGATGAGAAAAGCCTTACGGGCTACTCGACGATCGGGCGCCTGACCAGTGCCATGCTGATGCGAGGAACGACAAAGCACACGCGCCAGGAACTTCAGGACGAACTGGACAGATTGAAAGCACGAATGAACGTCTTCGGGAGCGCGACTGGCGTGACGGTAACGATCGAAACGGTTAAAGAAAATCTTCCGAAAGTGCTTGAGGTTGCCGCAGAAGTCTTACGACAGCCGCTATTTCCTGCGTCTGAATTCGAATCGCTGCGCCAGCAGCAAATCGCAGGAGTCGAAAGTCAGAAGACCGAGCCCGGCGACATCGCATCGCAGGCTTATTCGCGGCACATGAATCCTTATCCAAAGGGTGACATTCGCTATGTGCCGACATTCGACGAGCAGATCGAAGAGCTGCGATCCGTCACCCTCGATCAATTGAAGAAGTTCCATGCGGATTTCTACGGCGCATCGAATGGCGAAGCGGCCATCGTCGGCGACTTCGATTCCGAAGATGCCCAGAAGACGGTTGCCGCACAGCTTGGAGCGTGGAAGAGTCCGAAGGCATACGCGCAGGTGAAGAATCCGTATCGGAAGATCGAACCGTTGAATCAGTCTTTCGAGACTCCAGACAAAGCAAACGCGTATTTTATGGCCGGGTTGCGCATCAATATTCGCGATACGGATCCGGATTATCCCGCGCTGGTATTCGCAAATTACATCATGGGGCAAGGGATCAACTCGCGCTTGTTTCAGCGGATCCGCGGTAAGGAAGGATTGAGCTACGGCGTGGGGTCCTCGTTTTCGGTTGCCCCCGAAGAAGACAACGGCTCCTTTGTAGCGACGGCGATTTCCGCACCTGAAAATACTCCCAAAGTCGAAGCGGCTTTTCGTGACGAGCTGTCGAAAATCTTGAAAGACGGATTCAGCGATGCCGAAATTTCCGCTGCAAAGACCAGTTGGCTTCAGGCCCAGCAGGTCAGCCGGGCGCAGGATCGGGAACTGGTCGGCCGCGTCGCGAACCAACTCCACTACGGCCGCGCCATGGGGTGGGATGCCGATCTTGCGACGAAGGTTCAGGCTCTAACAAATCAGCAAATCCGCGAGACGCTTCAGCGCCACATTGATTTGTCGGCCATGACGTTTATGAAAGGCGGCGATTTCAAGAAGGCGGGCGTGAAACCGTGAAGAAATTCGGGGTCAGACGGGTGAATTCCCTATTTCCTCAAGAGTCTTCGATCGCAAATAGGGAATTCACCCGTCTGACCGCGAATTTTTCAGATGCAGTGGGGATTGGTGTATTTCGTTTCCAGCCGGTGCAGAACCGGCCCGTGGGATCGCGCGAGTTCATCGACTTCGCGCTCCCATTCATAGAACTGGCTCAGCGTCGTCAGGTCGCAATCGAGCGCCGACAGGCAGCGGCGGTCTTCGAAAATCGAGGTCGCCAGCAGGTTCGTGTAGACGCGGCATAATCGTGCAAAATCTTCCGCGCCAGACGCATTCGCGGCGCTGTGGAGCTGATCGAAGAGCGAACGTGCCTGCCGGTGGTTTGCGACACTGCCGTCCATGGATGCGAACCGCAGGATATCTTCGGTATTGTCCAGACAACGGTGGGCCACATCGCGCATAAAATTCAAAACGACTTCAATATCGTTCCAATCGACATCGCCGCGGTTTTCCATCCGCTCGCCGATCAATCGTAGCACTTCCAGTCCGCAGAAGATGATTTGATGTTCTCTCGCAGGTGACGCTGTTGTTCGCATTCGAACTCGTCCTCTCTTGATTGCTTCGCCTATTCTTGAGGCTGCGCGCTTTCCTTGAGGCTGCGCCCTGCCGGGCTTGCGCTTCCAGCGGGGCGCGGTGAAGGCTGCTACACAGTATTGGAAACGCTAATGCGTGATAAATGATAGTAGTAGAAACTCACGGCTGGCAAGGAGCTTTTTATGATAAGCTTCTGCGCGTTGAGGGAGCGTGTGAACATTCAGGAGGTCGTGTGAGCACAACGCTGAACAATCAGGCGCCTGTTACCGAGCGAGAGTCCTCCTCGCGTGAGCAAAAACCCCCATTTCCGGGCATTCCGACGACTTCCGACGGGGCGGGAATGGTCGTTTGGGTCGAGACTCACATCACCCAAGGCGCGTGCGCGTACCCCATCACGTCGTCAACGACTATGGGCGGTGGATACCAAGTGGAGGTGGCCAACGGAAAACGCAATTTGTGGGGAGAGGAGTTGGCTTTCATCGAACCCGAATCCGAGCACAGTGCGGCGGGCACGTGCGAAGGCTTTGCCGTTGCGGGCGGACGGGTCACCAATTTCACGTCCGGTCAGGGCCTGATCTTAATGAAGGAAGTCCTCTACACGATCGCCGGAAAGCGTCTTCCGGTGGTGTTCCATATCGGCGCTCGAGCCATCACGTCGCACTCATTGAATGTGCATGCCGGACACGATGACGTGTACGGCGTAGCCGATTGCGGCTGGGGGGCGCTTTTCGCGAGGAACGCGCAAGAGGCCGGTGATCTTGCTCTGATTGCCCGGCGCGCTGCCGAGGAGACGGAGACTCCTTTTCTGAATGTCCAGGACGGATTTCTCACCACGCACACGATAGAAAACGTCCGCTTGCCCGAACTCGAACTGATGAAGCAATTTGTCGGGCATCCTGCCGAGGGCACTCGTCCGCTGTTTGATCCGCGTCTGCCGCTGATGTCCGGAGTCGTTCAGAACCAGGACAGCTACATGAAAGGAAAGATCGCGCAGCGCAAATGGTACGACCGCGTGCTGCCCACGTTGAAGGGGGTAATGGACGAATACACTCGCCTGACGGGACGCAAGTATGACGTGGTTATGCCCTACCGGTTGGACGATGCGGAGTATGCGATTGTCGGTTCCGGCTGCATGATCGAAACCGCCGAAGCGGTGGTCGACTGGGTTCGCGAAAATATGGGAGTCAAAGTCGGCTTGCTGCATGTCACATGCTGGCGGCCGTATCCGTCAATCGAAATCGTGGAAGCGTTGCGGCATTGCAAAGCCATTTCCGTCGTCGAGCGTCTCGATGTGCCGATGATGCAATCCAATCCCCTGCTCTGCGAACTGAAGGCCGCATTCGCCGACGCCGTCTCGAGGACGCCGGGCTATCCGGAATTGGATCACATGCCGCGTTTCTTCGGCGGTTCGGCTGGATTGGGCAGCCGCGATGTTCGTGCCGGAGACTTCATTGCCATCGTCGAGAACATGCGCAGTGACAGTCCTCGCACTTACTTCACTGTCGGCATCAAACACGAGAGCTCGCTTCCGGTGCCGATCGATCCGGATGTTCGCTCGCCCGGCTCCTTCTCGATGCGTGGACACTCGGTCGGCGGCTATGGTTCAGTAACGACGAATAAAGTTATCGCCACCATTGCCGGTGAAGTATTCGGCATGGATGTGCAGGCGTATCCGAAATACGGTTCCGAGAAGAAGGGTCTGCCGACGACCTATTATCTGACAATCGCGAAGGACCACATTCGCGTTCACTCCGAGCTGGAGCACGTGGAATTCATTCCGCTCAATGACGTCAATGCGTTTAACCTGGAAAATCCTTTAGCCGGTCTTTCCGACAATGGAATGGTCTTTGTCCAAAGCCCGAAAACCGAACCTGCCGAGATCTGGGCCGCTGTCCCCGCATGGGCGCGACGGAATCTCATTCAGAAGAATGCGCGCGTGTTTGCGCTGGACACGGTCAAAATCGCAAAGGAAGTTTCATCCCTGGCCGATTTGCAACAGCGCATGCAGGGCATCGTCCTTCTTGGAGTGTTCTTACGCGTGACGCCGTTTACTGCCGAGAGCGGAGTCAGCGAAGATGACCTCTTCAAGGGCGTTGAGAAAGCGCTCCGGAAATATTTTGGCAAGCGTGGCGAGCGCGTCGTCCAGGATAACCTCAAAGCCGTCTCGCGCGGCTATCGCGAACTGATGGAAATTTCGCGGGAGGTGATGCTGGCCAATCCAGGCAAGGCACAGGTAGCCGCGCAGTGAACTTTAGGGGCGCTCCGCGAAGCGCAAGCGCGACAGCGCGCAGCCTCAAGAGATGAGCGCCCGTTCTGAATTGAATGAACGGAGTACTGAAATGGATGAAAGATTGGATGTCCCGGTTGAAGAACTTGCAGAAGACATCCGCATCAACGTTGTGGATATCGAGGACTTCAACTCGCGCGTGATCGGAGCATACAACAACGGCACGGCGGAAAAAGGCCTCGAAGCCGACGATCAAGTCGGGCGCAGTATCATTCCGGCGGCCACCGGCGCATTCCGCGACTTCAGTTATATCGCTCCCGATATTCCAGAATTCATCGCGGAAAATTGTGTCGGCTGCATGGACTGCGTCACGGAATGTCCGGACACTGCGATTTTGGGCAAGGTCATCGAGCCGGCAACGCTGGAGCACGCACTCTCACAGTTCTCGGATGAAGAAACACGGAAAACGATGGGCGCGCAATGGGGCATCACCAACAAGTATTTCAACGTCATCGAAAAGAAGAATCCCGGCCAGGGCGGCAAGTTTGGGATCTTCATCGATCCCACCAAGTGCAAGGGCTGTGCCGAATGCGTTGATGCCTGTGGCGATCACAATGCTTTGCGGATGGTTGCGAAAAACGACGACAATATGGAGTGGTACAAGGCGGCCTTCCATTTCTTCCGCAGCCTCCCCGAAACTCCACAGAAATACATCAACGAGAAAGCTCTCGCCGACATGATGCTGGCCGAGCGGTCGCTGTTATATGTCGGTGGCGCGGGCTCGTGCATGGGATGCGGCGAAGCCACCGCCATTCGGATGATGCTGGCGGCGACCGGGTTCGTTTACGGGAAGGAACATATCGGTATGGTTGCCTCCACGGGTTGCAACACCGTATATACCTCGACCTATCCCTACAATCCTTACCGTATCGCCTGGACAAACTCCTTGTTTGAGAATGCTCCTGCCGTTGCGATGGGTGTTCGAGCGAGGTGGGATAACCAGGGCTGGCAGCAGAAGCGCCTCTGGATCATTGGCGGCGACGGCGCAATGAACGATATCGGATTCCAATCGCTCTCGCGGATGCTTGCCGCGGGGAGCGACATCAAGGTTATCGTTCTGGACACGCAGGTGTACTCGAACACGGGCGGCCAGACCTCGACAAGCTCTTTCAAAGGCCAGGACGCGAAGATGAGCTTCCACGGCAATTCGATTCCGGGAAAGAAGGAAAACCGGAAAGAGCTGGCGAACATCTGCATGATGCATAAGGATGTGTACGTGGCGCAGACAACCTGCGCTCACCCCAATCACTTCTATAAGGCGGTGCTGGACGCGAACCAATTCCCGGGTCCTGCGATTATTAACGTCTTCACCACCTGCCAGCCCGAACACGGTGTGGGCGACAATATGGCCGAGCATCAGGCCAAGCTGGCCGCCGACTCGCGGACTTTCCCGATCTTCATTCATGATCCACGCAAGGGATCGAAATTCAAGGAGCGTCTCAGTCTGGCGGGGAATCCCAACGTGAAGGACGATTGGTACGTCAACCCAAAAACCGGCGAGCCTGTGGACTTCGTTACGTTTGCCCGCTCGGAAGGCCGCTTTGCGAAACACTTCGATAAAGACGGAAATCCTTCGGCGACGCTGATCGCAACCCGCCAAGAACGTCTAGAGAATTGGCACCTGCTCCAGGAGCTCGCCGGCATCAAGTAAGTCCCGAGTCCGAAATGACAATTGAACATTGAACGTTGCACATTTCTTGAAGAAATTGCCAATGTTCACTGTTCAATTGTCATTTGTCATTTCAATGCCATGAGAACTCTCTACCTCAAAGAAGCCGAGGTCGAACAACTCGTCACACTACCCGAAGTGATCTCGGCGCTCGAACGAGCCTTTCTCGATCAGGCCGCCGGGCGAGCGTGGACGAATCCTCGAAACCGGCTTCATTTGCCCGGAGTGACGCTCCATATGATGGCCGGCGCAATTCCAGGTTACTTCGGATATAAGGCCTACACGGTATCCGCTGGTAAAGCACAATTCTATTTTTTCCTTTATTCCGCTGAAAGCGCGGAACTGCTTGCATTGATGGAAGCGGACACACTGGGCCAAAAGCGGACTGGTGCGGCCACGGGTTTGGCTACTCGCATTCTCTCCAGTCCCGGCGCAAGCGATGCGACGCTTTTCGGCGCAGGATGGCAGGCGGAGACTCAGCTTCTGGCGATGGATGCCGTCCGGCAACTGAAGCGCGTGTGGATCGTCAACAAACGGCCCGAGCGCCGTCAATCATTCATCGAGAGGATGACGCCGCGCGTGAAAGCAGAACTTGCAGCCGCGAGCTCCGCGGAAGAAGCTGTCCGGAAAAGTCAGATCGTCACCACGATTACCAGCAGCCGCGAGCCGGTCCTCAAGGGCGAATGGCTGCAGGCGGGCGTCCACATGAATGCGGCCGGTGGAAACATGCTGCTTCGCCGTGAGATCGATGATGAAGCGGTCATGCGATCTGACCGCATCGTCATCGACTCGATCGAACAATCGAAAATCGAGTCGGGGGAGTTTCTCAGTGTGATTCAAACCGGCCGGCGTCATTGGGAAGATTTTGCAGAATTGAGAGACGTTGTGGCGGGACTCAAACCCGGCCGGACGAGCCCATCCGAAATTACACTATTCAAATCCCTGGGCGTCGCGCTCGAAGACGTCGCGATTGGAAAGCTGGTCTACGAACGTGCCGTCCAGCGCGGGATTGGTCGAAGACTGGAACTGTAGCGGCGGTCCGCGAAGCGCAAGCGCGGTAGCGCGCAGCCTCAAGAATATGACCGCCGGCGACCCTGAATTGTGACATCGCGGGCGGTCATAGACCGCCCCTACAGTTTTTGTGGCTAATCCAAAACCCGCAATCGGCGAGCCTTCAGTTCGAATCGTGGAAGGCTGCCAATTTCAACGCGCTCGATGGTAGCGCGAACGCGAAGATCGTTATGGATGTCCTCGCCCAAGCGCTCAACGATGCCGTCGGCAACGCCGTCGACTTCCACCTTCAGCCTCAGCTCGCGCATCTCACGCTCGCGGTGGACTTCAATTGCAAACTCGACGATCTGCGGGTGACGCCGCACGATATTTTCGATTGCACTGGGGAAAACATTAATACCGCGAATCGTGATCATGTCATCGACGCGGCCCAGTACTCCTCCAATCAATCGCGCCCACCGGCGGCCGCACGTACATGGATCACGAGAGATCACGGCAAGGTCCCCTGTACGATAGCGAATCAGCGGCATCCCGACACGGCCGAGATTCGTGAGCACCAATTCGCCTTTGTTCCCTTTTCCAGCCGGCGCGAGCGTCTCCGGATCGATGATCTCGGCAATGAATTCATCTTCGTTGATGTGAAGCCCCGATTGCGCTTCACACTCGAAACCATATGCGCCCACCTCCGTCATCCCGGCATGATCGAAAGTCTTCGCGCCGAATGATTCTTGAATCCGCCGCCGTGTTTCCGGAATGCTCGCCCCGGGTTCGCCCGCATGGACGGTGATGCGGACCGGGCTGCGGCTGAGATCGAATCCGTGCTGCCGCGCCGTATCTGCCAGCCTCAACGCGTAGGTCGGCGTGCATACAAGGACTGTGGCTTCGCGATCGAAAAGCGCACGCAGCCGCTGTTCGGTAGACTGGCCGCCACCGGAGATGACCATTGCGCCCATACGCTGAGCCGCTTCGAACGCTGCCCAAAAACCGATGAATGGTCCAAACGAGAACGCGACGTAGACCCGGTCGGCCTCCCTAACCCCTGCGCCCGTGAAAACCTGTTCCCAGCAGCGCAACCACCAATCCCAGCTTTCTTTCGTGTCCAGCCAGAAAATCGGTTTGCCCACGGTACCCGATGTCTGATGAATGCGAACGTACCTCTCGGCTGGGTAGGTCAGATTCGTCCCGAAGGGCGGATGCTCCGCTTGATCATCCACAAGCTCTTGCTTCGTCGTGAACGGAAGCTCCGCGAAACAGACGCCGCTTCGAAGGCGGGCAGAGTAAAACCGATTCCGCCCGGGCAGCATCGTGCGCATTTCCTCGAATCGAATCACTCCGCTCATTGGCGCCTATTTTACAAGATCTTACATACCATTCATTGGCCGCGATGTAACCTAGTTGCGCGATTGGCGTATTGCTCTGGAGGAGAAGTTATTGAAAGTTCACGTTTTAATTACTTTACCGGTCTTCATCTTAGTCGCATTGCCGGCGTACACACAGTCACCTTCGGGTGTGGCCGATACGGATTCAGCGAACTCTGGACTGAGCTCTGCGTCCCCAACCGCCAGCACACCTGCGAACCGGATCGAAGCGGAACATCCGGATAAGCGCCTGTTTGGCGTACTCCCCAACTATCGAACGATTGATGCATCGCTTCCGTTTCAGCCGCTGACATCACGGCAGAAACTCAGCATTGCAAGTCATGATTCCTTTGATTGGCCGACGTATCCACTTGCGGCACTCATGACATTTGCTATGCCGGGTGAGCAGGAGACGAAAAGATACGGAACAGGATGGTCCGGTTTCGCGAATCGTTACGTGAGAACCTCCGCGGACCAAATCATTGGGAATATGCTGACGGAGGCCTTCATCCCGATCATGATGCGGCAAGACCCCCGTTATTTCCGCCTGGGCAGCGGAACGTTCTGGTCCAGGCTGCGAGGCTCGGTAGCTCAGATTGCGGTCTCGCACAACGACTCGGGACACCTGACCTTCAATACTTCGGAGTTTCTGGGTAACGCGATGGCGGTCAGCATTTCCAACGCATACTCGCCCAACTTGCGCTCATGGTTTGACAGCACGGAAAAGCTTGGACTGATGGTGGGAACCGACCTGTTGGCGAATGTCGTTAAGGAATTCGGCCCCGACGTCAAGCAGCATCTGCGGCATCGACACCATCACGGAACATAGCGGCCAAGACAGTCTCACTTGCGTTTGTTGCCGTAGTGATCGGCGTACTCGCTGGCATAAAAGGAACCGGTATTGGATCTCGGATCTTCAGGCAGCATCGTTGCTTCCCAGTCCGCATAATCCGCGACGAGCCGCCTGTAAACATCGGCCAACCTATTTTTCAGGTTTGCCCGCTCCAGCGGGTCCGATACAACATTGAACAGAAAAGTATTGCCGTCAATCTCGAGCCACTTCATGTCCCCATCGCGAACGGCTCGCTGCTTGTTCGCTTTGAACCGCCAGTATAGTTTCCGCCGCACGGGCGGCGTGTTCCCGGTGAGGGTTCGCACAAGACTGATGCCGTCGGGCGGATACGCCGGGTCCGCTTTTCCACCTGCGATCTCGAGCAGCGTCGGTAACCAATCCATGGAAATCGCCACCTGCTCCGTTGTGCTGCCTGCTCGCACGTGACCAGGCCATCGGACAATGGCAGGAATGCGTAAGCCGCCTTCGAGCAATTCCATTTTCTTTCCCGTAAACGGCCATGTGTCGGAAAACCGCTCGCCGCCGTTATCACTGGTGAAAATGACGACTGTGTTGTTGGCGATCCCCGCAACTTCCAGAGCCTGCAACACACGGCCGATCTGCAGATCCATTTGCCGTACCATGCGAGCGTAAGTTTCCAGCGAGCCGCCGTCGTAATGCGCAAGAGCGCGAATGCGCTGCGACTCTGCTTCATCACCCGGCGCTTCCCATGGCCAATGCGGCGCGTTGAAGTGGAGACTGATGAAGAAGGCTTGCCGGGCTTTTGCATAGTCATTGATTGCCGAAATGGCGCGGTCGCCGATCAGGTCTGTCAAATATCCGGATTGGTGGATCTTGAACTCGCCATCCCACAAATCGTCGGTATCGGTGTTGGCTGGTCCCGATTTGTGTGTGAAATAATCGAGGGCACCGCCGCGAAAGCCCCAGAAGTGGTCGTAGCCGCTCTTGAGGGGACTGAAATCGGGCAGCCAGCCGAGATGCCATTTTCCAATCAGCGTAGTGCCGTAGCCGGCCTTCTTTAGCAAAGATGGCAGCGTTGGGTGTTCGGGAGGAAGTCCGACGTCTCGTGAATTTCCAGCGAGCGGCTCCTCCAAGCCGACGGGTAACCGATATTGATACCTGCCGGTGATCAACGCGGTCCGCGATGCTGTACATACCGGCGAATTCGCATAGGCCTCGGTGAATCGCATACCTTGCGCGGCAATCCGATCGATATTTGGAGTCGTATAGTCACGCCGCCCGTAGCAGGAAACGTCGGCATATCCAAGATCGTCGGCCATAATGAACACGATATTCGGCGGCGCATTGGTTTGCGGAATGAACGGAGCCAAGGCTGTTGCTGCGAGGAATTCGCGTCGCGTCAGGTGATGCGAGTTCATGTCCGACGTCATCATTTGTTGGCCCCAAAAATTCTTAACAGCGCTTGTCGTTCGTCCGAATCGAGAACTCGATTGCCGTTGCGGTCAAAGAAGCGGAGCGCCTGCAGTAAACGCTCGCGCTGCGGAGACGCGATTTCGAAAGGGAGGTCATCGATACTCATACCCTCGTACAAAAACGCCTCGAAATACTGAATCACGATCTGTCGTCCGAACGCATCGGCGTCGTCGGGTGTCGGAAGCAAAAGAACGAGGAACGCCAAGGCCATCTCATCGGTGCTTTGCTCGCCCCATTTCACACGCACCGGAGGATGGGAAGGATTGCGCGGGTTATTCTCCGAGTTATCGAAAATGTACTCGAGTTCGATTCTCGTATCTTTCGGCAAACCGATAGGCTTCTCATATGGATACGAGCCCTGCCAATTGAAATCCCAATCTTTGATCCAGATCAGCGGAATGCTGGTGCCATCGGGCAAATACGCAGTGACCTTCATTTCCTTGCCGAGATAGTGCGCATGAGGCGAGATCCCGGCGAGTTCCACATCCCGAGGCAGGACCAGTTGACCTTTGACGACATAATGCGGATCGCCCGCGGGGATATCCAGACGGCCGCCGACGACCATTGCGCCGGTACGTCCCTTCTTGGGCGGACCTGAAAAGATGAGGCCAACCGAAGACTGATCGGATTCGGGTTTGCCCGAAGCATGGTAATGAATCTGAACAACGACGTCGGAGCCTTTGGGAACGAACCTCGAAAATTCTTTTGACGGCGGCTGAGCCACAGTGCCGGGCACCCATCCGCCAATGAGATTCACGCCGGGAACCCCGGGGCCGCCGAAACATGGATAACTCCCATCACGGCCTGCACGCGCCCGGGCCGCGCCGGTCGTATCCACGTATACCAGAGCGTGATGGACGATGCGCCGGTTGCCTGGCCGGAACTCCGTGCCGCTCACGTAGACGTCACGATCAAGATTCAACGGCAGAAGAAAGCATCGGAATAGATCGTGACCGCTGGAGGCTACCGCAAAACTCGATGGCATCGTGAGGATTTGATCCGGCTTTCCGGCCTGCCAGCCATCGGTAAAACCGGGAAGAGGAGGCTTATCGCCGGGTGCGCCCTCCGGCGCGCCGTTCTGGGCCCAAGCCCTGATCAAAGCAATCTGATCATCCGTCAAGCGCCGCTCGTTGGCAAACTTGCCGTATCCAGGCTCCGGTTTCCATGGTGGCATGAAGCGGCGCTCCGTCGCGCTGGCAATCAGCTTCGCACGCTTTGCTGCATCTTCATAAGTGAGCAACGAGAATGGCGCTACTTCGCCGGGGCGATGGCAGGTGGCGCAATGTTGATAAAGAATCGGCGCGATATCCTTGTTGAACGTGGGTACATCGGCCGCGCTCGCAGTCATACTTAAGAAGATCGATGCAATAAATGTCGCTGCCATCTTCATCGGATCAAGAACTCGCTACCTCAATTCGGGCACTGGCCGAATCAATATAACGCATTTTGTTGCTGACGATCACTTCGGGGTCGTGCTTCCTCTTATTCCCCTCCTCGCAGAGGAGGGGAATGAATCACTGCTTCAACCTTTCTGCGAAATTCTCTCGCAGCTTGTCCACCTTTGGTTGCGCCACGTAAACGATATACGGTTGGTCCGGATTCCGTGCGGCGTAATCCTGGTGATACTCTTCCGCTGGATAAAAGGCCTCGAGGGGCTCGAGTGTCGTGACGATCGGGTCTGTGAAGACGCGGGCTTCGTTCAATTGACGAATGTAAGCTTCGGAAATCCTCTTCTGCTCGTCGTCCGCGTAAAAAATCGCAGAGCGATATTGCCGCCCGACGTCGTTCCCTTGCCGATTTAATTGCGTGGGATCGTGCGCGATGGAGAAATGGATCTTGAGCAGTTGACCGAGCGTCGTCTGGCTGGCGTCGTACCGGACCTCGATGGCTTCGGCATGATTCGTCCGCCCGCTACACACGGTTCGGTAATTTGCGGTAGCGGCGCTGTCGCCGGCATAACCGTTACGTACGGAAATCACCCCGCGTAATTCTTTGAATACGGCTTCGACACACCAAAAGCATCCACCCGCCAGCACGGCTATCTTTTGCTGCGGTTCGGACGCGAGTGGGGTATCGACGATCGGATCCGGAAACTGACTGATCGGAACTCTGCATGAGGCCATAGAGGCGTCCTATAAATTGGAAGCAATTCGCAGTTAACTTTGGTTCGCCAATTCGCGGAGTGTACCCGCGACGTAGTACCGCGCCATTTCCTTTCGCCATGTCATGGCAAAGTCGGTATTGTCAAGCGGCTTCGCGGGTTGATACGCCGCATGCGCGGCCTCGCGGATGATTTCTTCCGTGAGCTTTTTCCCGGCGATGATTTTTTCGGCAATTGCCGCCTCGATCGGATAGGAACCGACTCCGCCTAGAACAATTTTCGAATCCTCCACCGTTCTGTCCTTTGAAAGCTTCAGCGAAACCGCCACACCAAGTACCGGAAAATCAAAGGAGCCACGCCGCCGCAGCTTCCAGTAGGTGGCTCGCCAGCCGTTGACCGCCGGCAGGTGGATTTCGGTCAGCAACTCATCAGGACGCTTGTTGAGGTGACGGATGCCGTCATCATTGTAGAGTTCCGCTGCCGGTATCATGCGTTCGCCCGAACTGGAAACCAGCTTCACTTTCGCTCCGATCGCTACCATCACAGGAGCGCAGTCGCTGGACTGAACGGCCCAGCATCGAGGGCTCGAGGGAGCCACCCAGCAGATATCGCCGTCCTTTTTCATGCAAAAGTGGATCGCCTTGCGCCACTCATAGTTCTGGTCGTAGTAATTGCAGCGCGTATCGAGCAGAAGGTTCCCTCCGATGCTTCCCATGTTGCGGAGCAACGGAGTCGAGATCAACTCGACAGCTCTCGCGACAGCCGGGTAGGCGTGCCGGATCCGACTGTCGTCCGTAACTTCGGACAGCGTCAGGTTCGCTCCCAGCACCACTCCGTCTTTCGGCTGGCCCTTCGTTGTCCGGAGGTCATTGATTTGCGCAAGCCCAATGACAACCTTCGGCGTTTGCTGCCGCCGCTTCATGTTCGGATAGAGATCCGTACCGCCGGCCACAAACATCGCGTCGGGGCCATTATCAGCGATCATACGAATCGCGTCATCGATGGAGTTCGGCTGCAAATAACGAAATTTCGGTAGTCTTAACATCCAACCCCAATGAGAGAAATTTTGAAATCGGACGAATCCTGCATTCAAATCCGAAATTTCGAAATTTCGAATTGGACTCGCACTTGACTTGACCGTCCAATTTAAGATTTGGATTTCGGGATTTGAGATTTCGCTTCGTCCAATTTCAAAATTTTTCCCCACGGTTCATACACATTCCTACTTCCTCAACACCGGCTCGCGTTCCAGTGCCTTGCCGTCTCCGCCTTGCCACGGTGTGGGCACGACCATCGCCGGGGGCATCGGGCATGTCGGAAACGAAGATGGTCCATACCGTCCCTTCTGTCCTTTCGCTTTAGCTCGGATCGCTTTCAGCACTTTATCGGGAGTGATGGGAATCTCATCGATACGAACACTGACGGCATCGTAGACGGCATTTGCTATTGCCGGCGGGATGGGCAACTGAGGTCCCTGACCTACTTCCTTCGCCCCAAACGGTCCATTCACGTCCGGTTCCTCGACCAGATACGTGATGACATCACACATCTCGAGCGTCGTCGGACTTTTGTATTCGAGAAACGAAGGAAATTTGTGCACGAGATTGCGGTTGCCCCGGTAGACCATCTCTTCCATGAGCGCCTCGCCAAGGCCCATGTACACGCATCCTTCAATTTGCCCGACTGCGAGGACAGGATTGATGGCCTGGCCGATATCATGAGCAATCCAGATGCGCGGCACCACGATGATTCCCGTTTCCGGGTTGACCTCCACTTCGGCAATCGCCGCGGTGCAACTGAAGGCGGGCGAGGGACCGATCGTTGCCCCCTTGTATTTACCGGGCGCCGCCGGCGGCTTGTAGGAGCCTGTGGTACCCAGAGTTCCGTATTTTTCTTCGGCGAGGCAAACAGCGTCGACAAAACTGACGCCTTTTTCCGGATTCTCTGTGTCGAAAACGCGGCGATCTGCAAAAGACAGCCTCTCGGAAACAACCTCGAGCTTTGCGGCAACGGCTTCGCGCAACATGTGCCGCGCACGCTCGGCCGCTTCGATCGCGGCGTTCCCCGTCATCAGGGTCACGCGGCTCGAGTAGCTGCCGAGATCGACGGGCGTCAGATCGGTATCGCCGGTAACGACGCGAATATCAAACGGATCGATGCCCAAAACTTCAGCGACAATGTAGGCCAGAATCGAATCCGAACCCTGGCCGATTTCCGCAGATCCGCAAAAGACGCACACGCCACCGCCGCGATCCAGCTTCAACTGGACGCCGGAGTGCGGCAACTTGTTGTAATAGATCGGAGTCTGCGTGCCCGTCATGTAAGCACTGCACGCGATTCCAATCCCCTTTCCGTAAGGCAGCTTTCGGAATTTATCTTTCCAGCCGGAACCCGCAACCACTTTGTCGATGCACTGGCGCAAGGAGAGCGTGCCGATTCGAATCCAGTTCGCCGTTATCGAGTTGGGAGCAATCGCGTGCTGCTTGCGTATCTCCGCCGGATCGAGTTCCAACTGATCGGCGATCTTGTCCATCTGGATTTCCTGGGCCCAACGCGGTTGAGGAGTGCCGTGGCCCCGCTTCGGACCGCACGGCGCTTTATTGGTGAAAACTCGAACAGCCTCAAACCGGTAATTCGGCAATTTGTAGGTCGTCGGCTGAAGGATGCCCGTGTAGAACGTGCTCGCTACACCGTGCCCGCCGTAGGCGCCGCCGTCCAAAATGGTGCGGTGGTGCATGGCAGTGATCGATCCATCCTTTTTGTATCCCGTCTTCGTCGACATCAACACCGGATGCCGGCCGCGATGGCAGTAAAAGACCTCTTCACGCGTCAAACAGATTTTCACCGGCCGCCCGGTGACCATCGCTAATTTGCATACAACAATCTCGTGATTGAATGGATCGCACTTGCCTCCAAAGCCTCCGCCGTTTGGCGTGGCAATCACGCGGATATGGCTTGCAGGCATCTCGAGCACTTTGGCAAGGTGCCGGTGCAGATAATGCATATCCTGGGTGGATGTCCAGAGTGTGAGTTTGCCGTCATGACTGAATTGGGCCAGACTCGCATGCTGTTCCAGAGCCAGGTGGGTGCTGCCTTCATAAAACGTAATGTCTTCCCGAACGTAGTCGGCCTCCGCAAAGCCGGCTTCAATGCTGCCGAATTCATAAGCCTGCCTCCGATGGATATTGCCGATCTCCCCATACTCATGGATGCGAGGCTCCGCCATCGCATACGCGTCCTGAATGGATGTGACCACCGGCAGAGGTTCGTATTCGACATCGATCAAATCCAAAGCTTCCGTTGCAACATCCTCATCGACTGCGGCAACGGCGGCCACAGGATCTCCGACCATCCGGACTTTTCCGACGGCCAGCGGATGCTCATCTTCGCTCACAGGAAGCGCGCCGTAGGTAATAGGCGGCAGATCCGCTCCCGTCAGGACCGCGTGAACGCCGGGATAGGCTTTCGCTTTTGAACCATCAATATGGACGATGCGGGCGTGCGGAACCGTACTTCGCAAAAGTTTTGTATGCAGCATGCGCGGAAGAAAAAGGTCGTCCGCATATTTCAGTTCGCCGATGCATTTTGCCTTGGCGTCAATCTTGACGAATGGCTTCCCTACGACCCGCAAGCTCCGCTTGCCTCCGTTATTCCCAGCCATAAATCGTCTCCTTGGCGGGTTCGGCTTTTTCACCGGCCATCCGCGCGGCCGCCAATTCCACGGCTTCCAAGATTTTGATGTATCCCGTGCAGCGGCAAAGGTTTCCCGCAAGTGCTTCCTTGATTTCATCTCGGGAAGGCCGGGGGATGTGCTCGAGGAGAGCTTTCGCGGTCAATAGAATTCCCGGGGTGCAATATCCGCACTGAGCAGCGCCGAGTTCAGCAAAGGTCTGCTGCAACGGATGAAGCTCGGTTCCTAAGGCCATACCTTCAACGGTCGTAATCTCGTGGCCGTCCATCGCAACGCCAAGAGCAAGACACGAAAGGACCGGACGGCCGTCCACCAGCACCGCGCAGCAACCGCATTCGCCCAATTCGCAGCCGTGCTTTGTACCGGTCAATCGCAGATCCTCGCGAAGTACCTCCAGCAGCGTCTTGTGCGGAGCGAAGGCAACTTCGACCTCTTCACCGTTGACCTGGAGACGGAGATGCGCTTTCTCCAGCTTTCTCTTGCCGTTCTTCCCGGCTTGCTTCATGAACTTGGCCTCATTCGCACCATATGGCAGCCGCCCTTTTGCGGTCAAGTGCGAAAGTCTCAGACCTTATTTTGTGATTTTTGTGCCTTTTTGTGGCTGATAAAATATTACCGTGGAAATCGTCCCAACTGGAAAGGCGCTCGGCGCCGAGATTCGCGGCGTAGATATCCGGAAGATTCAGGCCGATGAGTTCGAATCCATTTACCGAGCCTGGTTCGACCATCAGGTCTTGCTGTTTCGTGAGCAACGACTGACCGATGAAGATCTGATTGCCTTCAGTCGCCGCTTCGGCGAACTGGACCACGCGCCCATTCAAGAGAACGGCCGCCGGTTTGTTGAAGGTCATCCGGAAATTTATGTCATTTCGAACGTGATCGAAAATGGAGAGTCCATCGGCAGTCTCGGCGCCGGCGAAGCGAGTTGGCATACGGATATGTCTTACCTCGATGATCCGCCGAAAGCCAGTATGGTTTATGCCCTAGAAATCCCTCCCCAAGGCGGCAACACGTATTTCTGCAGCATGTATCGGGCTTATGAATTGTTACCGGAGAGGCTCAGAAAAGAGATTGCCAATTTCAGTCTGAAGCATGATGCGACTTACAACAGCGGTGGCTATGTCCGGCAAGGCACAGTAGCGATCGACGACCCTGTCCATTCTCCGGGTGTGTATCACCCGCTTGTCAGTACCCATCCGGAGACCCAGCGCCGGGTTATCTATTTGGGCCGGCGCCGCAATGCTTATATCCAGGGACTGCCGCTTCAGGAATCGGAGGCTTTACTCGACAAGCTCTGGTCTTATGCCACGGACGAATCGTGCGTATGGTGCCGGGTTTGGGAAGTCGGTGATCTCGTCATGTGGGACAACCGCTCGACGATGCACCGCCGTGATGCCTTCGAGGACACTTCGCGCCGGATCCTGCATCGTACACAAATCAAAGGCGGCGCGCCCTCCGGAAAATTTAGATGAAGCTTCCTTTGAGGAACGCGAGGGCCAATTCTCTCCTGACGGCAAGTGGATCGCCTACCAGTCGAACGAATCCGGGCGATTCGAGATCTACGTCCAGCCGTTTCCGGGACCGGGCGGGAAGTTCCAGATCTCCACGAAGGGCGGGGCACAGCCACGCTGGAACAAGAACGGCAAAGAAATCTTTTACCTGTCGTTGGACAGCAAGATAATGGCGGCACCAGTCAAGTCGTCGTCGGAGGGCCAGTCGGTGGAAATCGGGACCCCGGCGGCCCTGTTTTCCGTTCGCGTTCCCAACGTTCTCCCCTTCGGCGCTAGCAGGCAGCAATACGCCGTGTCCTCCGATGGCCAGCGGTTCCTGGTCAATCTCGCCGCGGACGAGGGCGCGGCCTCGCCTATCACGCTCATCTACAATTGGAAACCCAAACAATGACCTTGACCACATTGACCGGCAACGCTTGAGGCTGCGCGCTATCGCGCTTGCGCTTCGCGGCTTGAAGAGGCTGTTCCAATTCTGATAGGCTCCCGCCTTCGATTTTCATTCCCGCGCTGAGGAACAAAAATGACGGAAGTGCTCGCATCGGAAATCATGGCTGCGGCCGGAGCCAGAGAACTGCGTGACGGCGAAGTTGTCGTCGTCGGGCTCGGACTGCCCCAAGTGGCCTGCGTGCTGGCCCAACGGACGCATGCGCCGCGGCTCAGCGCACTTTTGGAAATCGGCGTCATGAACATGAGTCCGATCGACACCGCAGTGGGTTTGGCGGATCCGCGAATTTGGTATCGAGCGACGTGCTGGAGCGGCTTTCTGGATGTAATGGGGATGAATGTCCATCGCGGGGTCGTCGATGTCGGATTCTTGGGAGCGCTGGAAATCGACCGTTTCGGCAACATCAACACGACGCTGGTCAAGGATGATTCCGGAAAAGTCCGCTATGTCAACGGCAGCGCGGGCGGAAACGACATTGCATCGCACGCGAAGCGCGTCATCATGATCATGCGCCACGAAAAGCGCAAGCTGCCGGAAGCGGTCGGTCACCTGACCAGCCCGGGATTCGTCGGCGGCCGCAGCCGGCGGGAATTGGGCCTGCGCGGCGGCGGTCCACATCGCGTGATCACCGACATGGCGGTAATGGGATTCGATGCGAATACACATTCCGCCACGCTCGTTTCACTGCATCCGCTGGCTCGTTTGGAAGATGTCGTGGAGAACACGGGCTTTCCTTTAAACATTCCGAGGGAGGTCCCGCCCACTCCTCTTCCTACCCAGGAAGAGCTTCGTTTGTTGCGGGAAGAGATCGATCCTAGGGGCGTTTATTTAAGGTAACTTTCCGAGGAACACTCCGTGATCTATGACATTGAATTGAATTCTGCCGCACACTATCCCGTGTCGGGAATCGTCGAATTATCTCCGTTAATCGAGCAAGCGGGCTTTGGCGCGTTCTGGAAGGGCGAGTCCAACAGCACTGATCCACTGGTCCTTCTTTCCGGAATCGCAGCGCGCACACGGAAGCTGAATCTGGGAACGGCTATCTATCACATCTACGGCCGGAGCGCTGTCACACTTGGAATTCAGTCGGCCACGCTTCAGGATCTTTCCGGAGGAAGGCTTCTCCTGGGTCTCGGTGTGGCCAATAAGACGATTGCGGCCTGGCACGGAGGCACATTCGACCGCCCTTTGCGCCGCGCGCGCGAGTACATTGAAATCGTTCGGAAGACTGCCGCGGGAGAACGGGTCGAGTATCAGGGGGCAATCTACTCGACAGGTCAACGCTTCCAACTTTCATGGAAGCCGAGTCACCCGGCGTTTCCCATTTATTTAGCCGGTCTGGGACCGCAGATGACGCGGCTCGTCGGACAAATCTCCGATGGCGTCTTCATCAACATGGCAACGCCTGCGACGATTCGCGAGATCGCGTCGCGCGTCCATGCCGGGGCTGCCGAAGCCGGGCGCGATCCCCGGCAGGTGAAGATCATCGCGAAAGTACGCGTCTCGCTAAACAGCGATCGCGCCGTGGCTCGCTCGCGCTTGCGACAGGTGCTGACCTTCTACAACATTGCGGACCACTATCGAGACATGTTGAAGGCCTCCGGTTTCGAGGCGGAGGTCAACGCGATCCAGGAAGCATTTAAAGCGGGCGGCTTCAAAGCGGCCAGCACGCTGATGACCGACGCTTATATGGATAAGCTGCCGGTGGTTCCGGCGACATCGGTCAGAGAAATCAAGGAAAGGCTCCAGCCGTTTGTGGAAGCCGGCGTGGATCGGCTGATTGTTCCCTATGTTCCGGTTACCGAGCCTGTCATCGAAGACGCCCGCCGTTTTATCGAAGCCTGGGGAAATTCGGGGTCAGACGGGTGAATTCCCTATTTGGACGTGAAAAATAGGGAATTCACCCGTCTGACCCCGAATTTCCCTTCTTAGGAGGATTTTCTATGTGTGATTTTGCTGCGGATGCCGATGCGGCTCGTCAACTGCTCGTAGGCCGCGTCTTGACGGTCGAACGAGTCCGGCAACTCAATGCGAAGGACTACTTCTATCAGATGCTCAAAGACAACCCGGAGATGCTCAAAATTTATCCGGGAATTGAAAACGAGTTGTTGAAGGGCGCGATCGATTGCCACATCCATGCGTATCCCGATTTCGTTCAGCGGTCCCAGGACATGATTCAGATCGCAATCGACGCCTCGAAGGCCGGGATGCGTGCCTTGGCATTCAAGGATCATTGGAACGTGAGCGCCAATGCCGCATTCCTCGCGCAACGCCATATCGATTATCTCGTCGAAAAGGTAGAACT
>Ga0209157_1000453_pt1 | contig 35227 bp, 25 predicted proteins | sample GraSoiAngelo_135_FD_185892 | JGI IMG/M metagenome (GOLD analysis project Ga0209157, IMG submission 185892) | Grasslands soil microbial communities from the Angelo Coastal Reserve, California, USA - 14_0929_05_40cm (SPAdes) (version 2) | ecosystem: Environmental > Terrestrial > Soil > Grasslands ...
TATCAAAAGATTTGGAAGGCTTCGCTTCGTATTATGCCGAGCCCTATCACGGGCGCCGCACGGCCAGCGGAGAAATCTTCGATAGCTACCGGGGATTAACCGCGGCTCACCGCACGCTTCCTTTCAATACCCTCGTCCGCGTTACAAACAAGAAAAATGGCCGCGAGGTCGACGTTAGAATCAACGATCGTGGACCATGGGTACAAGGCCGTGTCATTGACCTCTCCGTCCGCGCCGCGCGCGAGATCGATCTGGTCCGCGCAGGCGTCGTTCCTGTAAAGCTGAAAGTACTAAGCCAACAGGCCGTTAAAGCCCCAACTCCTTCACCCACGCCGGGACCGGCCTTTGCAGTTCAAGTTGGCTCGTTTGAAAGCCAGCGCGCAGCGGAGGACCTGAAAAGAAGACTGGAAGCGAAATACGCGAACGTCACGATCAAGACCTTTACTGCCGATAAGACACTTTACCGCGTCCGTATCGGCCATGAGCCCAGCCTTCAAGCCGCTGAAAAACTCGCCGCACAGCTTCGGAAACAGGACGTGAAAGGGTTCGTTGTCCGTGCCGATTAAGCTTTCATCCCTTCATAGGCCACCCCTACAGCCGTTTCGCGAATCATCGCCGTTGAATTGAGCCGCTGAGGGAAATTTTTCTTTCCGTGGCACAAATGGCCGAAGCCACGAGCGTATTGTATTGCGGGAGTCCTGGTGCACAACCAACCTATCGTGCCGGACCAAGCATGCTCTGCCTTGGGGTTGCTTTGGTCGGAGCGGAGAAGCTGTCGCATGAACAGATCATGGCGCAGCCCCGCCAGGGACATGGGTTTTCTCCCATCGCAACGTTCTACCTTACACGATCGCTTTCCAACCCGCGCCTCCTTGCGCGGATGGTGTATCAACAACTTCTTTTCTACTAACCAAACGCGCGCACAACTATAGGGCATCATCTGAGGACATAAGGTATTTACGGTATACTGCGTCAATCCAAAAGGAGTGGCGCATGGTTCGGAAATGCTGTTTGGCCTTGGCGGTCATAAGTTCTTTGGTGGGCAATAGGCCCGCCTCAGCTCAATATTCACAAGCCGATGTGGAGGCCGGGTACACTCTTTACAACGCGAACTGCATCACCTGTCACGGAGCGAATGGGGATTCGATTCCCGGCGTCAATCTGCGAACGAACCAGTTCCGGCGCGTAGCCACGGATGCTGAACTGAACCGTCTGATCCAAACCGGCATTCCCGGCACGGCCATGCCACCGGGCCGGTACACGACAGCAGACCTCGCGGGGCTTGTTGCATACATCCGGTCGATGCGCGACTTCGACACCATCGCGCCGGGACGGGGCGATGCGGTGCACGGCCAAACCATATTCGAAGAGAAGGGCAACTGCACGAGCTGTCATCGAGTCAACAGAAAGGGATCACGCGTGGCTCCGGACTTGAGCGACATCGGAGCGATCCGATCGCCCGACGCGCTCCGGCGATCACTGATGGACCCCACCGGATCCATGCTGCCGCTGAACCGCTACGTGCGCGCTGTGACGCGCGATGGCAAGGTGATCACGGGCCGCCGGCTCAATGAAGATACGTATACGGTTCAGTTGATCGATACGGAAGAACGTCTCGTGTCGCTCGTCAAATCGGATCTGCGCGAGTACGTGGTCTTGAAGACGTCCGCTATGCCTCCCTACAAAGAGAAGCTCACCTCTGGGGAGTTAGATGACGTCGTCGCCTACCTTCGCACTCTGAAAGGAGCAAGGTAAACCTATGAAGCCGCCGATGCGTTCTGTTTTATTTGCCGTGTTTCTGGTGTCTCTCGTCATACCGATCCTGCGCGCACAGGTCTCGAATGACCGGCTGCTCCGCTCGGCGGACGAACCCCGCAATTGGATGATGTACTCCGGAACATATGCTAGCCAGCGCTATAGCACGCTCAGCCAGATCAACCCATCAAACGTGAAGAACCTCGAGCAGAAGTGGATATTTCAGGCGGAGTCGCTGGAGAAATTTGAAACCACCCCGCTGGTGGTGGACGGCATCATGTACATCACTCAGGCGCCGAGCGATGCGCTCGCTCTCGATGCAAAAACGGGCCGCGTCTTTTGGATCTACCGCTACTATCCCTCGACGGACGCGCGACCGTGCTGCGGATCCGTCAATCGCGGCTTGGCGATTCTGGGTGACACACTGTTTCTGGCGACGCTCGACGCGCACCTTATCGCACTGGACGCGAAGACCGGCCGGCCCATCTGGAATACCAGAGTTGCGAATGCAAGCGCAGGATATGCCATGACAGTTGCGCCTCTCGTCGTGAAGGACAAGGTCATCGTCGGCGTGGCCGGCGGCGAGTTCGGCATTCGTGGGTTTATTGCTGCCTATGATGTGCGCACGGGCCGCGAAGCGTGGCGATTCAACACCATTCCTGGTCCTGGCGAGCCGGGTCATGAAACCTGGCAAGGTCAGGCGGACGCATGGGAACACGGGGGAGGCGCAATCTGGACCACCGGTTCATATGATCCCGCCCTCAACCTGACCTACTGGGGCACCGGAAATCCCGGACCGGATTGGAATCCCGGCCAGCGCGAAGGCGATAACCTTTATTCCGATTCCGTCGTTGCTCTCGATACCGATACCGGCAAGCTCAAGTGGTCTTTTCAATTCACGCCAAATGATCCCTACGATTACGATTCGACCCAAGTCCCCGTTCTGGTCGATACCAATTGGAACGGCAGCCCGCGCAAGCTCATGATGTGGGCGAATCGTAACGGGTTCTTTTATGTCCTCGATCGCGCGAACGGACAGTTCCTCGCCGGTTATCCCTTTGTGAAGGTGAACTGGGCCAGCGGACTCGATGCCAAAGGCAGGCCCATCCAGACTCCCCAACCGGAAAATGCGCCGACGTTTCCCGGAGTTCAAGGCGGGACGAACTGGTACTCGCCGTCTTATAGCCCGCACACGGGATTGTTCTACGTCTCCGCGTGGGAAAACTATGCGAGTGTCTTCGTGAAAGAAGAGCAGAAATACCAAGAAGGCCAGCGATTCGTCGGCGGCAGGCCGACGACACCGATTCCGGGCGGCCAGAATATACCTTCACTCAAGCGCGGTCCCATCAACGTCTGGACCGAGGCAGCAGGTCACGGCGCCGTCGTTGCTATCGATCCACGCACGGGCGACAAGAAGTGGAGATTCCTGATGACCGATGTCACCGACAGCGGAATTCTAACGACCGCCACCGATCTGCTCTTCGCCGGCGGGCGTGAAGGATACTTCCACGCGCTCGACGCGCGTACCGGCACGCTTCTATGGAATGCGAGCCTTGGAGGCCAGGTCGCCTCTGGTCCGATGACCTTCGAAGTCGAAGGAAAGCAGTACGTGTCGGTTGCTGCGGGTCACTCGCTTTTCACGTTTGCTTTACGGTGAAGAAAACCGGCTGATTCCCCTCCTCTGCGAGGAGGGGAATATTCCCCGTAACTCCTACTCGTAAACCGTCAGCGTCGCGGGGCCGTAATAGAGCGAGTTGAACAGCAGCTTGTATGTGCCGCGCACTTGAGCTCGGAACTGCGGCCGGATGGAAAGAAGAATGATGCGGCCGCGCCCGACCGGCACGTCCACAACAGCGGTCTTGCCGAAAATTTTGCTCTCCCCAAGAATCCAGCCGCTCATCAACGGATTCGTCAGCGGATAATTCCCGACGGCCTTCGCGTTGCCCGTTACGTCGAAAGCGGCATTCTGTTCAACAAAGGCCGCGGTCTCGCGAGGCATCCCGTAGGCGATCGGGTTTTCTGTATCGAGGACAATCTTCAAGAGCGAACCGGGAACGTAAAAATCCTGTGGCTTCGCGCCTTCGAGGGCGTTCTTGACGGGCAGCGCGAACTGCTTCGCCGCGAACTCTGTGGCTTTATCCATCGTGACGAGCGTTCCGCCTTCATTCACGAAATCGCGGAGATTCTGAACGCCCGCTTCTCCGATCCCACCTGCGAATTCCGGCGGGACCGTACCGTTGCGGTGCCCCTCGATAATTTGAGTCTCGCTCAATTCGCCGGGAATGATGATGACATTGTATTTGGAACGCAACCCGCCGGCCCGAATGTCCTTGTCGAGGATATTCGCGAAAGGAAACTCGTAAGTCTCGAAAATAAGCCGCGTCCAACCTTCGTCCATGGACGCGACGTGACTTTTATATAGACCGATCCGCGGCGGAATCAGCTTATAAGCCTGGACGTTGAGCCGATCATTTACCGCGATGAAGTTCACCGACAGCTCGCGCGCAATCGTCTGCAGCTTGGTTTCGATTCCGCCGCCGCCGTGAACGATCATCGTTCCTGCCGAATACGCTTTGTTCTTAACCGAGAATGGCTTGGCCGCCCAGTAGACCTCGGCCTTGTCCTTCATTAAACGGTTTAACGCTTTCATCGAAGCGTTGCTTTCGTGCTCCAGAAGATAAGCTCTCGCTGGTCCAGCGGCTACTGGGTCACCCTCGACCGCCCCTGACACAGCGGCGATTTTCTCAAGTTTCGTCAGACTGGCCTGGAACGGCTGGTTCACGGTGATAACCTTCACACCCATCTGCATGGGCAGCGTATGTGCCGTGACGTCGTATGGGCGCTGCGGCGGTCCGCCGGGGTATTCACGCAAATCCGGATAGACCTGTTTCTCCATCATTGTTTTGGCGAATGCACCAAATGGCTGGGCCATACGGACGACGTAGCTGCCCTTCGGATACTCAACGCCATCGGCTGTGAATGCTGCTTCAGCCTGTTCCACTTCGACTTCTCCAAATCGCAGAATGTTGAGCATCTCGACGGCCGTGACGGGATCACGTTGATCGGGAGGAACGACGAACGCGTACAGGGCGCCGTTCCAGGAAATCGCTCGCTTTTGCACCGTATAAAAATTGCGCAGCCAACGTTCGCGATAGTAGGCCATGTGTTCCAGAGCGCCCATCGCCGCCGTCAACTCGTAATCGACGATGTCGCGCAGATGCCACTCTCCCCCACGCCAGAGCGCGGGAAACTTCCAACTGACGGTTCGCGGATCGTAACCGAGACCGGGACGCAGGTCGCTGAAATTCTGCTTGATGGGCGAGGCGTATTGAACGCTGGCAGCCTCTGTCAGGATACGAACGGCCCCGTGGTAGTGCTGGTAAGCTCGCGCCGGCGTCCACGAGTCGTATACCGAGTTCGTCGTGATTCCCGTTTTTCCTTCGCCGATGAGGCGATTCATCATGGCCTGGCCGATGAATGAAGCGCCTTGAATGAGGATCGGATCGATGTTCGGCTCATAAGGATCCATAAAGGGAGGCACAAATAGCCGCGCTCCGGTGTTCCCCATCTGGTGCACGTCATACAGCACCTGCGGATGCCACTTCTTATACACGCCGTCGATCGTGTTCCGTGTTTCGGCCAGCGTGAACATATACCAATCGCGATTGTTATCGTGCCCCGCATAGTGATGATAGATTTCCGGAACGGGTGCCGCTTCATATGCCGTTTTTAAATTACGCTTGTACCAGTTCACGACAATATCGAGGCCATCCGGATTCAGCGAGGGAACCAGCAGAAAGATAACGTTGTCGAGAATGTTCTTTGTCTCGGCCGTATTCTTCGTGGCCATGTTGTACGCCAGCTCCATCGACATTTGGGCCGCGGCCACCTCTGTGGCATGGACCGAGCAAGTAACCGCGATCACCGACTTGCCCTCACTGATCACCTTTTCGGCTTCTTCAGCAGAGAGACCCCGCGGGTCGGCGAGACGCCGCGTGATTTCTTCATAGCGAGCCAACCTCGCATAATTCTCCGGGGAGGTGATCGTGACCCTGAGGAATGGCTTTTTCAGCGTGGTCTGGCCAATGACATCGACATGGATTCGGTCGGATGATTTCCCAAGCTCATTGAAATAGCCGGTGATTTGCTGCCAATCGGCCAGCTTGTAATCCTCACCCACACGAAAGCCGAGATAGTCCTGCGGCGATTTAACCTGGGCTGGTAAGGCAGAACAGAACAAAAGAATCACCAGGAATGCGGACGCAACAAAGCTCGATTTCATGGGTCCTCTCTCTTGAACGAACTGTAGGCGCGGTCTATTTCTTGAGGCTGCGCGCTATCGCGCTTGCGCTTCGCGGACCGCCGCTACAGTTGCCGGAATTGTAATTCAATCATAGGTTGGCTTATGCTTCTTTCCAAAAAAGGGAGGGTGGTATGTCGTGTATCCAGAAGGGGACAATTGCGATCTTTTTATTTGCGTCGATACTCTCGGCGCAAGGGTTTCGAGCCACAGTAGTTGGACGCGTCACGGATGATACGGGAGCGGTCGTACCCGGTGCGATGATTACCATAACCAATATCGGCACCAACGAAAGCCGCAGCGTCGTGGTTAACGAACGGGGAGAGTACGCGATCCCTCAACTCGCGCCCGGCCAATACACGTTGATGGCCGAATACACCGGCTTCAACAAGGTGGTGCGTTCCGGCATTGTCCTGGAGACGAACCAAGACGCGCGCCTCGACATTGTCCTGAAAGTCGGTGGTATCACCGAGGAAGTGCAGGTCAGCGCGGCGGCGCCGCTCGTCACCACCGAAAACGCCTCGTTAGGAAACGTCGTCGACCAGAGGAAAATCGTCGAATTGCCGTTGAACGGACGCGACTACCTGCAACTCGCCTTCATGCAGCCGAACGTGTTCGCAACTGCTCAGGGATCGAATCTGGGATTTCGCGGAGGTCTCAATGTTGCCGGCAATAGCGAAATCGCCAATCAATACATTCTCGATGGGATCGACAACAACGATGAAACGACGAACCAACCGTTGCACCGGCCGATCCTGGATGCCGTTCGCGAATTCAAGATTCTGACGGGAACATACTCGGCCGAATACGGCAGGCAGGCTGGCGGCCAGATCATGGTCACAACGCAATCCGGCACCAATGCGTTTCATGGCTCCATCTGGGAATTCCATCGCAATTCCGCACTGGATGCTCGAAACTTTTTTGCGCCGCAGAAACCCGGATTCCGCCGTCACCAATTCGGTGGCGTTCTGGGCGGACCCATCAAGAAAGAGCGGACGTTCTTCTTCGCCGCGTACGAAGGACAGCGCCGCGGCCAACAGGAGGCCAGCCTCGCTACAGTACCATCACCGGCCTTCAAAATTGGGGATTTCAGTTCGCTGGCGACGCCCGTCCGGGATCCGCTGACTGGAGGTGCATTTCCCGGTAACCGAATTCCACCAGAACGGTGGAGTAAACAAGGCGCGGGGCTGCTGGCGCTCTATCCGGCGCCCAACCGGCTCGGCTCGCCAAATTTCGTTTCTGCTGCTGCGGGGCGCTACAAGATTAATCAGTGGTCGGGGCGAGTCGATCACCGTTTGAGTGAGAGCGATTCCATTTACGCCGCATATGAATTTGCGGACGGATCGGAGTTCTATGCGCTGTCGAACCCGCTCTGTTCGGCTCGTGATGTGCCGGGCTATGGATGCGATGAGTTGCAGCGGACGCAACACGCTGTAGTTGTCTGGACACACATCCTCTCGCCCCGTCTCGTCAACGAGGCGCGTGTTGGCTACACACGATTTGCTTTTTATCGCCTGCAACAGGATCGGGACGTCAGTGTCATTCAGGCGCTCGGCATTGGCGGTCTGACGGACGCCGGCAGAACGCCGTTTAATAACGGAGCGCCGCAAGTCACGCTTACCGGATTCGCGACGATCGGCGGTCCAACCAACCTGCCGCAAGGCCGGCACGACAATACGTATAACTACATTGAGAACATGACGTTCATCACCGGCCAACATTCGATGAAATTCGGTTTTGATATTCGGCGATTTCTCTTCAACTCCTTCTTTACTTCCTTCGGCCGCGGGGGTTTTACATTCGACGGCACCTTTACGGGGGTTCCCGTCGCCGATCTGTTGCTGGGAATGCCGCGGCAAGCCGATCGTAATCTGGGCACGCCATTTCACAATTCGATGACGTTTGCTTCGGGCTACTATTTTCAGGACGATTGGAAGATCACGCCGAAGCTGACCTTGAATTTGGGGTTGAGATACGATCTGGATCTTCCCGAAGTCGAGCGCGTTAATAAGATCGCGTCGCTTGATCCAGCCAGTGGGACGATCAAGGTTGCTGGTGGACTCGAGTATTACATTGATAACACCAGTCCCACCGGACTCAGTTCACGTCCGCGTCCCGGCGTGGGACGCCGGCTATGGATAACAGACAAAAACAATTTCGGACCTCGCCTCGGTTTGGCTTGGCGTCCCTTCGGTGGAACCAGCACAGTGGTACGTGCTGGATTCGGAACTTTCTACAATCATCAAATCGTCGGGAACGGCCTGACTCCGCTGTCGCGCAATTCGCCTTTCCGTTTGCGGCAAACATCGGGGCCATTCCAATCGACGGATCGGCCGGACCTTGCGAATGCGTTTTCAGGAATCCCGCAGGTCATTGCGCCGGGAATCGATCCGAATTTCCGCACCGCATACGTGAATCAATGGAGCTTTGGCGTGCAGCGCGAGGTCGCCTCCAATGTGGTCTTAGACGTTTCATACCTCGGGTCACAGGGGCACAAACTTCCGATAGCCTGGAATATTAACCAGGCTTTTCCGGGACCGGGCTCGGTCAATAGCCGCCGACCATTTCCAGCGTTCGGCAACATTACCGGCGGCTATATTTCATCGATTGGAAACTCGAATTTCAATGGTCTCACCGCTCGTGCGGAGCGGCGCATGACGAATGGACTCAGCTTGATCACTTCCTATACATGGTCAAAAGCGATCGACGACGGTGTCGGGATCTCCGCTGCAAGCGACTCCAGCGGATCCAATGGATTCGCGCAGGATGCCCGGAATCTGCGGGCCGAGCGCGCGGTCTCCGACTTTGACGTGACGCACCGATTCGCATTCAGCTATGTCTACGATTTGCCGTTTAGCAAAACTCCAAATAAGGCGCTGAGGGCCGTTGCCGGCGGCTGGCAGCTTACCGGTATCTTGACGCTTCAAACCGGATCGCCTTTCACCGTTTTCTCAGGACGTGACGAGAGCAACACCGGAGCGGGCACATTGCAAGACCGGCCGAACATCATTGGCGACTGGGGTGTTGCGAACCAGGGTCCCGACCGCTGGTTCAGTACGTGCACGTTGCTGCCAAATGGAACCCGGAGAAACTGCCTCCCGGGAGATAACCCCGCCTGGCTGATCAACGCGGCCGGAACGTTCGGTAATGCGGGGCGGAATATCATCCGCAGCGATGGTTTGAAGAATTTCGATCTTGGGTTGTCGCGATCGTTCCGCTTAACTGAACAGGTTTCGCTCCAATTCCGCTCGGAATTCTTCAATCTTGCCAATCACCCGAACTTCTTTCTGCCCAACGAGAGCGCGGCGAGTAGCTCATTTGGAGCAGTTTCACGTGCTGCTTTCCAGTCGCAGACCGGGGCGCAGCGCCAGATCCAGTTCGCGGCGAAGGTTTTGTTCTGATATGCGTAAGGTGACTGACCCAATACACCCCTCCTCGCAGAGGAGCGGTGGCGCGAAGCGCGAACCCGGTAGGGCGAAGCCTCAATTGAAGTTCGGCCGACATTTTCGCCCTTCTGACCACCCCCCACTTTTGATCCTCGTGGCATTCCTCGCCGTTGGAGTTGTGAGCAGTACTGCTGCCCAAGGTCCGTCATACGATCTCGTTATTCGCAACGGGCGGATCGTGGACGGCAGCGGCAGTCCGTGGTATCGCAGTGACGTTGCAATTCGCGGCGATACGATCGTTCGCGTCGCGCCATCGATTGCCGACGCCACTACACGCGTCAGCGCGCTGCGAGTGGGACGAGTCCCTTTCGGGAAAGAGTCTGGCCGACATCACGCGCATGCGGGGGACGGACGTCACGCTTGGTAATGCCGCCGAAGCCGCAATGTGGATCGTCGAACGAGGCAACTGTTCGGGCATTTTTCACGCCATCGCCGAAGGCGATCTCCGGCGAATTCTCCGCCATCCGGCCACAATGATTGCGTCCGATGGCGGGATTCCGATCTTCGGGAAAGCGAATCCACACCCCAGAAACTACGGCACGTTTGCGCGCGTCCTGGCGGTATACGTCCGTGAGCTCAATATCATCACCCTCGAAGATGCAGTGAGGAAGATGTCTTCATTGCCTGCTCAACGCCTCGGTCTTACAGATCGTGGCCTGATCCGGCCGGGAATGAAGGCGCGGATATTGCCATCTTCGATCCCGCGCGCATACGTGACGCGGCCACATTCGAAAAACCGCATCAATATGCTGAAGGCGTCTCCACTGTCATCGTCAACGGGAGAATTGTCCTTGATGGCGGTTCCATGCTCGCAGCGCGCCCTGGGCGCGTGCTCTACCACGGTCGCTGACACAACTTCCGAGTCGCGGATGTAAAATGACTCCGCCCTTTGCGAAAGCCGCACACGAAGCTCTCAAAGCAACCGAAAAGCTGGCAAGAGAAAACCGCGCGCACGAGAGAAGAATCCGAAAGCTGGAAAAGTCGGAAAGGCGTACCACCAAACGCCTGGACCAACTCGAAAAGCGTTAACCTGATCATCATGTCCAATGCATACGTACGAGCGAAGCGGCCCGATGGGTCAGAGTGCACAATCGACCTTATCGAACTGGAGACCGCTCTCGAGGGCGACATGGGCAGTACCTACTTGTTTTTCCCTGAAACCGGCAAGATTGTCTTTCGTCCGGGTGAAGATCCGTTCGGCATTGATGAAATGGATGATGAAGACGAACAAGACGGTAAGGCTGAAGGCACCGAAGTCCTGACCCTCGATCGGATCCCCAGCCACGAGCGCTTTCGATGGATGGAAGATTTTATCGAAACAGTGTATTCGGTGAGCGCACGTTCAGCCCTACGCAATGCTCTAAATCAAAAAAAACCTTTTCGTCATTTCAAGGACGCGTTGCTGGAGTTTCCTGCCGTTCGCCAACAATGGTTTCAATTCGAAGCCAGGAAACTGAAAGAGGAAGCGATCGATTTCATTGAAAGCCTCGATTGGGAAATTTTGAAAGTTGTCGATAGGAGGCCCGTCGAAAACGTGTCGCCGGAGATAGAACCCGCCGAGCGATTGCAGCCAACCGGCGAAGAACGCGAATGGATTCTCAGGGCTGGGTCCGAAATCGCTGCGAAAGGCGGGCGTTCGCAGCTTGCGTTGCTTTTGAAAGGATCGAAGGACAAGAAACTGCTGAAACACCATCTCCAAAACTCGCCTGCATACGGCAAGCTCTCGTTTCTGACGCTCGAAGAAATCGAAAACCGTATTGATCATCTCATTCGCCTTAACGAACTGCGTGTCGAGTTCTTCGGAGACTTTCCTCTGATTCTGTTGAGCGACGCTGCCTGGGAACATGTGCGGCCGTGGTCCAATGAACAAGAGTGCCGCCGGGCAGCCGCAGCCGACGACCGCACGTTGAATGAGATTTTGCTTCAATGGCGAAACCGTCCGCGCCCGGAGCAATTTCATTTGCTGGATGCGGTCACATCACTCGATCCCGATTCCGAGCGGTGGATACTTCAAGCATGGCGTGAGGTGGCCGGCAAGGAAGTCCGAACGCGCATCGAAGAAAAACTCCGGTCTTCCACTTAAGCAAGATCCACCTACTCCCAGAGGTAGAGGGACCGGCTAAAAATGCCGCTGACCGCCTTCCATTCGGGCCCATCCCGTGCGATACAATTGTGGGCAGGAGGAAGCCATGGCGCGCGAGCCGCTCGTAAGAGAACAAGTTATCCCAAGCAAGCTGGTCCTCAACGTCGAAAATGTCGGCTTAACCGAGGAACAATTTTTCCGGCTTTGTAGCGACAATCGCGATTTATTCATGGAACTCACCGCCCAGAAAGAGCTGATCATCATGGCTCCCGAAGGGCTGAACAGCAGTGAAAGAAGCAATGTTTTTTGCTATCACCTCACCGATTGGGCAAGAAAAGACGGAACGGGAATTGTTTATGGTTCTGCCGCCGGTTACAAATTGCCAGACGGCGCCATTCGTGGTCCAGACGCTTCCTGGGTCCGTCGGGACCGGCTCGCGGCCTTCACTAAGGAAGAGCTCGAGAAGTTCGGCCATTTGTGTCCGGACTTCGTTGCTGAGGTGATGTCTCCGAGGAACACACTCACCGAACTCCGGGAGAAAATGGCCGAGTACATCGCCAACGGCGCGCGACTGGGGTGGTTGATCGACCCGTACGACGCGCGGGTTTATATCTATCGGCCTGGGCACCCTGTGGAATGTTTGGAAAATCCCGGCACGATCAGCGGCGATCCTGTCCTGCCCGGATTCGTTTTTGAGGTATCTGAAATCTTGTAATCGCTTCTCTCTTACCGGATCCATAGTGTATTCTCCGCCTGACGAATCCATCGCACAGGAGACACCTATGAGACGAACGTTTTTCTTGGCAATCGCAGCAGTGATTTTTGCCGCGGCCGCGTTTGGTTTTCAGAACCGGGGGACACAGGGAGGCCGGGGACAACAGCCGGCGCCTAACGCCGATCCTTACGCCAACAATGCGGCACCGGGGACGACTCAATTTCCGCTTGCGGCTCCGGCAGGTAAGGACAGTAACGCCTTCAACGTGGCGCCGCCGGGCGCGGTGAATCAGGGACCCTTCGATGCGTCGAAATGGAAATATGGAAACGCGTTTGACGCGCCTGCAGGATCGAAGATTTGGAATCCCGTCAAGCTGAAGATGATGCAGGGCGGCAAAGTCACCGGCGGCACGCTGTTCACCTCCACGGATCCCGCCATTTATTGTGCGATGGCCAACGCGGGTTACGACTTTGTCTGGACCGAGATGCAGCACGATACGCGCGACTGGGGCGCGGTCGGCCGCATGTGGCGCACCTGCCCGGATGCGAAAGCCGTTCCTGGAGTGCGCATCGCTTACACCGACGAGCGCGAAATCCAGCATGCGCTCGACGCGGGAGCGCTCGTTGTCGTCGTTCCGACCGTCGACACCGTTGAAGAAGCGATCGAAGCGCGGAACTGGGCGTACTTCCCCCCGCTGGGCCGGCGCAGCCAGGGTGGCGGCCAGGCCTTCGATGTCTCGATGTGGGGCAATGTGCCGGGAGGCTATCGCAATACGATCAACGACAACGTGGTCTTGATCCTGATGATTGAAACCCTCGAAGGACTGAAGAACGCCGACGCCATCGCGAAGATTCCCGGCGTCACCGCGGTTTTTGCGGCTAGCGGGGATCTCGGAAACTTCTCCGGCTATCGCCAGGGCACACCCGACTACGAGCGCGCCATCAACATCGTTCACGATGCCGCGATCAAGGCCGGCGTGCGCCTGTGCGGGCCGGTCGCCTGGCGTGACCGTCCGGATTTCACGTGTTTCCAGGCCGGCAGCGAAGTCGCTGCCATCACGCGGGGCGTCGCCGCCGAACTGGGCCCGCTCGCTAACACGCAAGCGAAACCAGAAGTCGGACCATTCGCGCAGCCGAGACGTTGATCCGGTCGCAAAAAAATTTGGAATCCAGCGCACGAGTTAGTTGCGGAGTGTAAAACATTTTGAATTGGCTTGCCAGTTAGGTTCAAAGTTGGACGGGACTTTGAATCTGCTGTGCGAGTTTGAATCGGTTCACTTTGCGTTTGCTTCCGGCGTGCCGTTCATCGGGGACGAAAGACTCGGCATAAACGCGATTCGGGCGAAGTCCAGCTCAGCCGGCTTGATACTGCAGCGACACGCAATTCACGCACGCAACAGCGGCCGCGTTAAGCACGTTGGGCCGCCGGCGCCGGGGAAACAAATTTCGGTGCCGTCGAATTCGGAGACTTTGCAGCCGGCGGATTCGAGACGCAAGCGCGTGATGGGGTTGCCGCTCACCATGACGAGGTTGCGGGGAGAAATGGCGAGAACATTGCAGCCGAGGGTGGGGTATTCCTCTTCGGGAACATCGATCAGTTGGACGCCGCGCGCGGTGAGAAGCTCGAATAGCGGCACCGGCAAAATGCGAAGGTAAACGACAGCGAGATCCTCATCCAAGAGGCTGATGACCGACATCAAGTGAAGGACGTCCTGCGGGCCTCTCCAGTACGGGAGTTCCACGGGAACGACTTGCACGCCAAGAGGAAGGAGCAGTGCGGAAAGTTGTTGAATACCGGCGGCATTGGTTCGGAAACCGCGACCGGCGAGCAACGTCTCCTGGTCGAGCCAGATCATGTCGCCGGCCTCGGCAGTAGCGACGCCTTCGATGAAGCCGAGAATCGGCACGTCCCATCTCGGAAATGCGTCCGCGAAAGCAGGACCCTCGCCCCGGCGCGCAACTTTGCCGGTTTGAAAAATGACGGCGCCGCGATCGGTTATCAGCACAGGATCGTGCGCGTAAATGGAGTCCAAACCAGTACGGTCGTCCGCGGGAAGATACAGAATCTCGGCTTCCGCTTCCGTCATCGAGGAAACGAAGCGTGCGTGATCGTGTGACGCGCCAGCCAGATCCGGCGGACGCGTATAGGCGAGAGGTTTCCATTCTGTTTCGATCCGTTGTTGGGTACGAAACGCTTCCTCCGGCCTCTTCACGATGACGCGCCGCAACGGCGCCACCATGCTCTGCCCACCGAAAGACTTCACTGGACTGATGGAAATTTGATGGCGCGGCGCAGCGATTCTATTGTCTGTTCGGAACCCGTAAAAAAATTTTCCGGATACCGCGCAGTCTTGGTCATATTGATGTAGATCGGATCGGCCTTGTAGGTATTGAGTGACAATCCTGCCAGATATTGAAGGCGAAGGTTGCGGTCTCGATTGATGAGCGCATCTTTCGTCCACGGCTTCAGATCCGTCGCGCTGCCGGCATACGTGGCCACAAGATCCACGGCTGAATAAATTCCGATCTCGCGCAGGGATTGCGCAACCTTTGCATAGTCCGCGCTGCCCAGGCGTGCTTGCATTTCATCCACGTCGATCTTCGTCTGTTCGACCTGGCCAACGAGAACGACATCATAACCCTGCCCTTGGATTGTATTCGCGAATACCATCCCGTTAGGAAATGCTTCCAAGAATGTTGCGATCTCGCTTTTCACGGCTTCTTCGTTGCTTTCGTAGAGTTGAACGAATTGTGTGACAACACCGCCAGGATTGAGATGCTGCTTGGCAATCTCGAAGAACTCCCGTGTATACAGGGCAGCCGCTCCCTTCACCCACGGGTCGAGCGGATCGGATGTAATGCCATCGAATTTCTCCTTCGTTGTCAGAAGAAAGTGCCTGCCATCGTCGATCTGCACGCGGACCTTCGGATTGCGGATTACATCGAAGTTGTGTTCGGCAAAATATGTTGAAACCACCTTCGGCACCAGCGGTTCGATCTCGGCAATAGTTTCCTGTTGAAGGCGCGGCTCGATGCTGACGGCTCCCGCCGTGACCCCGGCCCCGCACCCGATGACCAAAATCTTGCGTGGATTTTCAGGGATCAGGGTCGTGAGGTGGCCGAGCATGCGTTGCAGCCGCATATCCGCAGGATCGCTGGATGCCTGTACTTTTCCCGCGTTGTGATAATTCCGGATGCCGTCGGGCAGATCCGAAACAGCAACCGAGGCGGTCAAACCCTCGCCCACATAAATCGTCTTATTCGCCGCGCCGCGAACCGCGGCAAATCGGCCGTACTCCACAAGGCGCGCCGGCAACGGATGAACCGTCGCGATAACCAACTCGGTATAGCCGGCGACAATCAGCAGCGTCACGGCAAGCGAATACTTCGACAGGCGTGTCCCCGTTTCCGCTCCGAACGCGGTCGCGCCCGAAGCAAACAGCGCGGAAACCGCCGAAATGACAATCATCAATTGTTGCGAATGCTGGGTCCCGATCCACATGACCAAGAGCAGGCTCGCGCCTAAGGATCCGGTGATTGCGCCGACGGTGTTGGCGGCATAAACGCCTCCGACGAGCCTCGCCGGATCCTGGCCTCGCGATGCAACCGCTGCCAGAGCCAGGGGGAAGCTCGCTCCCCAAAAAATCGCCGCAGGCAAAACGGCCCAGAGCGATCGCACGAGATCCAACTGCATCGTAAACACCGGGTTGTTTGCTATGGAGGGATCGATTGGCCAGTACGGAAGCGAGTCCGTCAGCATGAATGCGGCCCATGCCATCGCTGCGCACAGCAGCGCCTGGCACCAGGCCAGGGCGACGCGCGGCCGCGCGAATCGATGAGACAAGGTCGAACCCAGAGTGCTGCCGATGCCGAGCCCGACAAGGAATACAGCGAGGACCAGAGAGAACGTGTAAACCGTGGCGCCGAACAGCAGCGACAAAGTTCGTGTCCAGATCACTTCACACGCCAGCGCCGTCAGTCCGGAAAGCGCAATCGATAAATAAATCGGCCAGGCCCCCGGCGCGATCGCCGCTTCCGATTCGCCAGGTATTACAGAGTATGCCGTCCATTTTGAAACACCGAACGCAATCACAGCGACCGCGGCATTCAGCGCTACTGCGACAAACGTGGTTTTGGCAATATCGTGAACCCTCATCAAGTAAAAACCGGCAAGCAGGCTTCCGATGACAGCGCCTCCGATGTTGCCTCCGTAAAAGAAACCCAGCCAGGAAACGCCTCGAGGTGTCGTCTCCACCCATCGAGAGATGGCCGGCAATGTAGCGCCCATCAAAAGTGTCGGCGGAATCAAGCACACTCCGGCGACGATGCTTCGGATAACCAGTCCGAAGAAGCCCGATCCGGCCCAGACCGTATAAGCGCCGGCAACCAGCGGCATCGCGAACAGAATCGCGAGTCCAATCACACCGATCGTCAGTTCCAGCAGCGCGTAGACTCGTAATGGATGGTACGTTCGCGAAATCAAACGCGGAAACAGCAAGCTACCCAGACACATTCCGCCCATGAAGGTGCCCAGCAATATGCCTAATGAAACTGTGGATGAACCGATGACCAACTCGAGGAGTTGAAACCACACGATTTCGTAAATGAGTGCCGAGCATCCGCTACCGACGAATATCATCAGAAGCAATGGCAGAAAACGCCCAGGCGTCACCTCCGCCGTTTCAGCCACGGCAACTTCATTGAGACTCATTTCATGCATACAGGAAGCAACTCCTTACAATGGACCGAGGATCGTAGCATATTGGAGATTGCATCATTCGAAGTTTTCTGATTTCCCAATTCAGAAGTACAGCAACCTCGAATCTCCGTAACCTCGAATCTCCGATCTCCAACTTCTCTGGGCTAGCTTACAACACCCGCTGATGGCTAAAATGCTTCGTTATGCAAACCCGCCGTGAAATGCTAAAGCGCATTGGCGCAATGGTCGGCATCGCTGCATTCGCACCCCGCGCCTTCGTGCAGGCACAGGCGCGCTCTCAGGGTTTGGCCGGGCTCGGCAATGCGCTTGTGTCACTCACCACGCCCGAAGCGGAGACGCTGCGGGCGGTCATAGCCAGACTGATACCGGCTGATGAAAACGGCCCTGGTGCTCTGGAAGCTCGCGCCGACCGCTTCATCGACCGGGCGCTCGGAGGGGCGCTGAAGAATTTACGGTCCGTGTACAGCGCCGGCCTGGCGGCGATCGACAACTACGCCCAGTCTTCGAAAGGCATCCCTTTCTCTAAACTTTCGGCATCCGAGCAGGACGCCATCCTCACGGCAATCGAACAGAACCAAGCCAACGGATTTGCGGGCGGCTCCGCGCAATTCTTCAATCTGCTGCGGACGCACACGATCCAGGGAACGTTCTCCGATCCATTCTATGGGGGCAACGAGAATTTCATTGGGTGGGATCTCATCGGCTATCCCGGCGCGCGTATCGCTGTCTCGGCGAATCTGCAACGCATGGATGTCAAGCCGGAGTCCAGCCGCAAGTCGGCCTACGATTACGGCATGTTCAACAAGGGTGAGATCTGAGAGATTTCAAATCCGAAATCCGAGATCTTAAATCGGACGGTCGAGTGTGAGGTTCAATTCGCAATTTCGAAATTTCGGATCTGAGATGGGCTTTCGTCCAATTTCAAAATTTCGTTACGCCGAACTGACCATTTTCGGTTGTCTCCTCTTCGTCTCCATGCTGAGCGCCCAGTCCTCTCTTCCGATCATCGTCGATACGGATGCCGGTCCTGACGATATGATCGCTTTGGCTTACCTCTTGTCGTCACGTGACGCGCGTATCGAAGCGATCACGGTAGTTCATGGTGTGGCGCATGTAAGCGAAGGCTCTAGAAATGTCCGGCGGTTGCTCAATCTTGCCGGCAAGCCGGAAATTCCCGTGTTTGAAGGTGAGGAACGGCCTCTTCGAGGACTCCGGCCGTTTCCGGCCGATTGGCGGGCGCTGGCCGACAAACTGCCTGGGGTGGCATTGCCGGAAAGCGGCGATACCCGTTCGGCCGAACGAGCCGTTTCATATTTGAAGCGGCGGCTGAAGGACCGAACGCATCCGGTCCGAATCCTGGCCCTCGGTCCCTTGACGCACCTGGCAATAGTGTTAAGCGACGTTCCAGGAGGCATCAAGACGATCGATCGGCTTGTGGTTATGGGTGGCGCGGTCTCGGTGCCGGGCAACCTTTCCGTAGGCAATCCCGAAAAGGCGGCAAATGAAGTTGCGGAATGGAACATTTACGCAGATCCGCACGCAGCCGCCGCTGTTTTCAAAGTACCGGTCACGACTTTATTAGTGTCCTTAGATGCAACAATGCGTGTTCCGATCACGCGCCCCTTCGTGGAGGATTTTCAGCGCCGCAATTTAATTCCGCTGGGGCGCGTCGTAGCCCAGCTGCTCGAATCCTCGCTGCCGTTGATCGATACGCACACGTACTTTGCGTGGGATCCGCTGGCTGCTGCCGTCTTGTTGGATTCGTCTATCGTTACAGCAAAGCCGGCCGCGCTCAATGTGGTGACGGGCGGGAGGGATGTTGGGCGGACGAAGCTCGTCCGATGGAATTCCGGTTCTAAACTCCGCGTCGCCGTCGACGCCGATCCGGCCCGGTTTCGGACATCCTTTGAGCGCGCCTTTACGAAGTGATAATCTACCGTCGTGCTGAAGGCTCTCGGAAAAATCCTGGCGGCTGCCGCCCTGATTAGCGCCATTGTGCCGCCGGCGGCGGCTCACGATATCCCGACCGACATCACGATACAGGCGTTCTTCAAACCGGAAGGCGAGCGGCTCCACTACCTGCTTCGAGTACCGCTGAAAGCCATGCGCGAGGTCGAGTTTCCCAAGCGGGGACCCGGATTTTTGGATCTGGCTCGCATCGACGAATATCTCCAGGACGCCGCAACTCAATGGATCGCTCAGTTCACCGATATTGAAGAAGGCGGCACGCGGTTGCCCAAGCCCGAGATCGCCGCGGCGCGGGTGTCGCTCGAGTCGGATAAGTCGTTCGCAGCTTATGAAACCGCGCTGGATCACGTGCGCGGCGCGCGGCTGCCGGACAACACGGAACTGTATTGGGAACAGGCCATGTTCGATGTGCTGATGGACTATCCCATCCAATCCGACCGATCGGAGTTTGCGATCCATCCGAGATACGAACGTTTGGGGCTGCGGGTCGTCACCGCTATGAGATTCATCCCGCCCACCGGTGTCGTCCGCGCATTCGAATTCTTGGGGGATCCGGGACTGGTACGGCTTGATCCGCGCTGGTACCAGGCGGCTCTGCGCTTTGTGGAAATGGGTTTCTTCCATATTCTGGATGGGACCGACCATCTGCTGTTTCTCTTCTGCCTGGTCATTCCATTCCGTCGTTGGCGCCCGCTGATCGCCGTCGTCACCTCGTTCACGGTCGCACACTCGATTACGCTGATCGCGTCGGCTTTCAATCTTGGTCCCGATGCGTTATGGTTCCCGCCGCTGATCGAAACGCTTATTGCGATTTCGATTCTTTACATGGCGCTGGAGAATATTGTCGGAAGTAATATCGGACGCCGGTGGATGATCACTTTCGGATTCGGCTTGGTCCACGGCTTTGGGTTTTCATTCGCACTTCGAGAGACCCTTCAATTCGCGGGCTCGCACCTGCTTACTTCGCTACTCTCTTTTAATGTGGGCGTGGAATTGGGGCAGCTTCTGGTGCTGGTGCTGCTCATCCCGGGGCTGGAACTTCTCTTCCGCTTTGGCGTGGCGGAACGGATCGGCACGATCATCTTATCGACGATCATCGCCCATACGGCATGGCACTGGATGACCGAGCGCGCGGACAAGCTCCGTCAGTACCATTTCCAATGGCCCGAGCTGACAGCAACATTTATGTTGACCGTCATCCGGTGGCTGATAATAGCTGTTGTCCTCGCCTTTTTCGCCTGGTTAGTTCTTCTTCGCCGCGGCCGAGACACTCTTCCCGCCGAAAATCCTGAGATCGATTGAATCCGCCATGGCCTTGTAACCCGCATCATTCGGATGCAGGTGGTCGCCATCATTGAATCCCGCTTTGAAGACTTTAGGATTCGCCGGATCACGGGTGACGGCATCGTAGTCGACAACGGCATCGAAAGCACCGCTGGTCCGGATCCAGCGATTGACGGCCTGCCGGATTTCTTCGCCTTGCTCGCTGTAGTAAGCGGCGCCCTCGTAAGGTGTCAGCGTGCAGCCGATCACTTTGATGCCGTGCGTATGCGCCCGCTCGACCATCTGCTTTAATGCGCCAATCAGATCATCCGGTGTAACGGGCGGACCAGTGGTAGCATTGGCGCGCGTGGTCTGGCCGATGTCGTTGATGCTTTCCATGATGAAAAGCCACTTGACGCCGGCCGGGCCTAAAACGTCACGGTCGAACCGCGCCAGTGCATTCACGCCGGCGCCGTCGGCGAGAACGCGATTTCCTGCGATGCCTTCGTTCAACACCGCCAGCTTGGGAGCGCCCGGCGTAGACAGGATGCGCTCGGCGAGAAAGCTGGGCCAGCTTCGATTGGCATCGGGCGTGGATGTGGAGCCGTCCGTAATGGAGTCGCCGAAAGCCACGATGGCTGAGGCATCCGCAGGCGCCACCACATCGATGCCCGTTATCCAATAATAGGAGCGCGTAGTGACAGCATCGTTGAACACCGATTCTGCGGTGACGTTCCCTTTTGCAATATACGTCGTATGCAGGCCCGTGTTGTGGAGCGTGAGCTGGCCGCTATCCCCCGGAACATAGATGCTAATTGCAAGATCCCCGAGTTGAGGCACTTTCAGATCGACGGGATCACTGATGACGTGAGCGCCGGGCGCAATCGTGACAGCCGGCTTTCCATTAAATGCAAGAGCTCGATCGGATCCCGCAGCGATCGCTGATTCCCTGCTTCGCAACGCAACATGCACAGCGCCGATCATGAGTGGGCTGTTGCCGAATGCGTTTGACAGCGTGACACGCGCTCGGCGTCCTCCCAGACTCGTATGCACGATCATGCGAATCGTCTGATCGTTGAAAGAAGCCGGCGCGGCATTTGCCGGCGGCGCAGGTCCTCCGCGCTGTCCCCCTAACGGAGCCTGCAGGCGGGCTTGTGGCGCCGCAGCCCAGGTCGTAACCCAATGGTCTTGTGCTTCCGCAATCTGGACTAATACCAGAGTCGCCGTCAGGACGACGATCCAATTTCGCAATTTCATACGGCCTCCAATCGTCTCGAGCGTTTGCAGCCGCGATTATACCCTCGAGTGGGACCATTTCTGGCTATGCGTGCGAGATATATAGATAGAGGACGGTAAGAGTCTTTGTTCTCTCTCGAAGCCATCATTCAAGTCGCAGCCCTGGCGGTCACCGCTGCCATCGGTATCTGCGTGCTGTATTCCATTTTCCAGATGCGCGCCGCATATATTGCTCAGCAGGAAAAGTTCGAGCGGGTGATTGCTGCCCTCAAGCAGTTCAGCAAACTGCAGCCGGAAGTCACTTCTTTAGTCCGTAGCGTTGAGTCCGATGGGCGCGCTTTGCAGAACATTGCCATGCAGATTGAAGTCGCCGTCGCTTCGGTCCAAAACGCGATCGCCTCTTCCGTAAGCTGCGCCGCCGGCCGGCAAGCCGCGGTGACCGAGGAGCTGCGCGATCACATCGACTATCAAGAAGAACGGCTCGCGAAGACGGTCGATAACATTTCCAAAATTCTAGACACGGTTTCCCGGCTGGCGGAAGAGCCGAAAAACCAAGAGTGGAAAACCCAAATTGGTGATTACGTCCGCCTTCGGAGAGAGGTCTTCGGCCGAGATCCGCACATTCGCTTTTCCGTTCTGAAGGATTGGATTTCAACCAATGCGCTGGCGATTCTCCATCGCGCATCCCGCGGCTGGAGTAGGGCAAACGACCTCATCGCCAGTGTTCCGGCTCATCTTGAACCCGAAGCTGACATCATCGGCGGGTCGGTGCTGATCATTGGAACGCGGGGCCACGCGGAGAAGCTCGCCATCGCTGTTCGCGATCTCGATCCATCCTCTGGCATGATGGAATGGTTCGAGCCGCCCGTCGACGACGTTCCCAGTCGCCCCATTCCCGCTGTGCTGGTACGATCGAATGGTCAACTCGAACTCATCTCGAAGGGATCAGGGCATGAAATCTTATCGCGAAGAATTGACGTTTGAAACGAAGACGCGGCGGGCGTACATCAACATCACGCCACAGGTTGAAGCAGCGTTGAAGAAAAGCGGCGTGAAGGAAGGTTTATGCCTGGTGAACCCGATGCACATCAGCGCGAGCGTCTACATCAATGACGACGAACCGGGGCTGCTGAAAGATTACGATGCCTTTCTGGAACGGCTTGTACCTCATGAGCCGGTGAGCCAGTATCGCCACAATGACACCGGCGAGGATAACGCCGATGCGCATATCAAGCGCCAGGTGATGGGGCGCGAAGTCGTAGTTGCCATAACGAATGGCAAGTTTGACTTTGGACCGTGGGAGCAGATCTTCTACGGAGAATTCGACGGCAGACGGAAGAAGCGAGTGCTCATCAAAATCATTGGTGAATAAAATTTACCTGAGGCGGCTTAACAAGTTTTTACACCGCCTGCTCTCGTGCCGCCGAATATAATCCGGTTAATGTCCCGTCCCAAATCCAGTGTCATTTTAGTTGGCCTGCTGCTGATTCTTCTTCCTGCCTTGGCTATTGTTCAGTACCGCTGGATTGGCGAGGTCAGCGCTGCCGAGCGCGACCGGCTGGAAAGCAGCGTCCGTGCGGCATCTGATGGATTTGCTTCCGACTTCGATGCCGAGTTGGCCCGGACGGCGATGTCATTCCAGATCCGCGAGGGCTTCCCTGAAGATGGAGGTGCCCTCCTTCAGCGGTATCAGTCCTGGTTGGACGGCGCCTCTTATCCGCGACTCATCCGTTCGATCAGTCTGATTCGAACGTCGCCCAATGCCAGCCCGGATTTTTACAAATTGGAGATGCCATCAGGCAGTCTGGAACCGGCGCCGCTTCCGCAACAGTTCGCTAATTTACGAGACCGGTTTCGGTCTGGGCCCCTGTATTTTTCAGCGCTGGGCGAGACAGTGACACTGCTTGTCCCGATCTTTAGAGGCGGCCCTCCGTTTGGCAGACCGCGTCCGGACGAATTCGGCCCGCGTGACGAAAAAAACTTTCGACCCCGGCGTCCGGACGAATTTCGTCCGCGTGGTCCGGGCGGCGGACCCGGAATAGGCGTGCGTATGGAAGGGGCAGTGGTCGCCGAATTAGACCCGGAAATTCTTCTGAAGGAAATTGTTCCGCCATTGGTCGAAAGACACTTTTCTTCCACCGACAAGTTCGGTTACCGGGTGGCTATTGCCGCGGGTGCGGACCACCCGCAGATATTGTATTCCTCGCAAGGCCAGTGGACGACGAATGATATGGCCACGCCCGATGCGTCGGTTTTCCTCTTCGGAGCTCCAACCCCGCAGCCCGGCGAGGGACGGCGTGGCGGCGGCCGTCCCCGCGGCCCAGGGCCGTTCCTACGGGGCGCATTCCAAGCAACGATGCTTTCGCAGCCATGGGCGCTGCTGGTAAAGCATCGAGCGGGATCGCTCGAACGCGCCGTTGAACAGTTGCGGAAACGGAATTTGGCAATCAGCTTCGGAGTACTGCTCGTGCTGGGCGCCGGACTGATTACTCTTGTGATTTCGAGCCAGCGCGCGCGAACGCTGGGCCGGCTCCAGATGGAATTTGCGGCCGGGGTTTCACATGAACTGCGCACTCCTTTGGCGGTGATTCGATCGGCGGCTTACAATCTGCGCCGCGGCATCGTACAGGATAAAGAGGGCGTTGAACAATACGCCACCATTGTTCAAGACGAAGCCCGGCGCCTTTCCGACATGGTGGATCAGGTCCTGTTGTATTCGGAAACGCAGTCCGGCCGGAAAAAATATAATGTCGCTCCCGTCGATGTGAATGAAATCATTGATCGCGCAATCGCCAATCTGAGTCCTGCGACCGAGATCGACCAGTGCGATCTCACGCCGCACATCGATCCGGAATTGCCGCCCGTTCTTGCAGACGCTCCTGCCCTGGTGCAGTGCGTACAAAATCTCCTGAGCAACGCTTTGAAATACGGTAAGACGGGTAACAAAGCGCAGATCGAAATCACCACAAAATTGGATGAGCGTTCGAAAGAAGTCCGGCTTAGCGTTACCGACCGTGGTCCGGGAATCGACCCAGCCGATGAGCGTCACTTATTCGAAGCGTTCTACCGTGGCGCAAGAGTCGGCTCCAATGTCCCGGGAAACGGATTGGGCCTGCATCTCGTTAGACGCATCATGCAAGCGCAAAACGGGCGTGTGACCTACAGTCCGGCGCCTGAGGGAGGCGCGCGTTTCACCCTGCATATCCCGGTAGCCCAATGAATAACGCTCGGATACTTCTCGTCGAGGACGAACCAAACCTCCGCCGTACACTAACGGATCTTCTGCGGAGCGATGGGTATTTGGTTGAAAATTCCGGCGACGGCGTCGAGGGCCAGGAACTTGCGAGCAAGAATCCATTTGATCTCATCATACTCGATGTGATGCTCCCGTCCCGTGATGGATTCGAGGTCTGCAGGCGTCTCCGAGAGAACGGAGTGAATACACCTGTCCTCATGCTGACTGCGCGCAACGAACTGAACAATAAGGTACAGGGTTTTAAGGCCGGCGGCGACGATTACCTGACGAAGCCGTTTGAAACACCGGAACTCGAAGCCCGTATCGAAGCGCTGCTGCGCCGCGCTTCTCGAGGGGCCCGAAACCAGCTGAAGTCGTATGACTTCGATGGCATTCACGTCGACTTCGCAAGATCCGAACTGACCAAGAACGGAAAGTCAACCGCGCTGGGAGAACGCGAAGCGCGCCTGCTACGGTACCTGATCGAACGTAAGGGAACCATATTGTCGCGCGATGAACTGCTGCAGGAAGTATGGGGCTACAAGTCGATTCCGTTGACGCGGACAGTAGATGTCCACATCGCGTGGTTAAGACAGAAGATCGAAGACGACCCGAAAAACCCCAGACACATTGTGACCGTCCACGGCCAGGGATACTGCTTCGGAAGGTAATTGGAGGAGCGAAAATTACCTCAATGCCCGAATCTTCTCTTCCAGGTCGCGGCGCTCGGCGGCATCGGATGTCCATTTCAAGGCTTCTTCGTAAGCGACTACAGCAAGGTCGGGGCGATTTTCGCGTTCGTAATAAGGCCCGATAAAAAAGCTGAGCATGAAGGACGACAAGCGCGGTGTGGCCAACGCCAACAGCACACTTGTGGCGATGCGCCGGACCTCGCGACTGCCATCGGATTTCAAACGCGCTCTGAAATCGTCAAACATCAAACGAAAGGCTTGTGGTACATCGCTGCGTTCCTTCTCTACCAGTTGAAGTTCGTTTTCGAGTGAAGCCGATTCGCCTGGCGGGTACACCGGTTCAGTCAGATATTTCGGCTGAGCCGGAAGACGCCCAATATCTTCGGCGATGAGCGAAATGAAGCTCGCATCCTCAGCGAGTTTCGCATAGTTCACGCGGTCGGCCGTATCACCCGGACCGTGGTAATCCTTATGAGTCGCGTGACTGAAGAATAAGTAAGGGACGTGCTTCACGGCAAACGGCGCGAAATCGCTCCGAGGACCGATCAAATCGGTGCCGACAACCAGCATCTCGGGGCGCGACCGTTTTTGAATCACATCGGCGAGTTCCTTCGAGTATTCCGCGCCCAGAACAAACATCGTCCACGTTGCCAGATCCATGAATGGCCGGCCCAGCGTGTCGAAGATGAGGGCAGCCTGCGCGTTCTCGAGTGGATAAAGAGGATGATCGGAATAGTAGCGTGAGCCGTTCAAGCCCTGCTCTTCATCATCGAAGGCAACAGCAACGAGAGACACCGGCAGCTCTTTTCCTTTCAGCTCGCGCATGATTTCTATGGCCACCGCAACACCGGCTGCGTTGTCGCTGGCCGATGGCATACCAGGCCCCTGCCCGTCATAATGAGCCCCGAAGAGAAGATAGCGCTGCGCGGTCCCGATACGGCCGATTACGTTGCGCCGCATACGACCGAAGTCTTGGATCTGGACATCACAGCCGATTTCTTTGAACTGCTGCGCAATGTAATCGGCAGCGGCCGCTGCCCCAGCTGTTGAAGCTTGACGGCCTTCGCGTGCAGGATCTGCAAGCCAGCTCACGTGACCCTTCAGTCGGTCCACCGAAACGGCGGACAGCGTCAGCAGCGCAAGAACGAGCGAAGCGAGGAATACCGAAAGCCTTCGAGAACATTCCCCTCCTCTGCGAGGATGGAAATGTTTGGTTTGTGACTTTGCTGGGATAAGTTTCATGTAGTTTCTAACTTTAAATCTCCTAGCGCAATCAACGCTAGGATGTATGCGCCCAATCCCACTAGCAGCGTCACGGTGACGCCCCAGAATACGGCTACCGCAACTGCAAGCACGGAGGAAATGACCGAAAATGCTCCGTTAACGCCCCAATACCATGCCGTCGGAGCGCCTTCATTCATGGATACAGCCTTCCTGATGCCCAAGGGGAACGCCATTCCCATGAAGAAGCCGGAAGGAAAAAGCAACAGCGCCGAAACCGCAATCCGTACTGGCGTTGACGCGGCAGTAAGTTGGTATGTAACTGACGGACTGGCGAAAATGAATGCCGCCAGCGCAACCGGCAGCAGCCACAGCCACGGTTTCATACGGGACGAATAGAAGCTTCCGCAACTGGACGCCAACAGAAGCACGAAGAGCACAACGGTCAGACCGTAAATTGGGTGTCCAAGAAAGACGATCAGCCGCTCGAGCTGTCCAATTTCGACCATCATGAAGGCCAACCCGATGGCGGCGAAGTAAATCATCAAGCGGATGGAACGCGCTTCACCCACTTTTCTGCGAAATACAAGCGGAGCTATGATCGCGATGGCACTCAAACCGCTTACGATCGCCAGCGACCTGCCCAGGACATTCACAGCTCTCAGATTGAGTTGATTCATCCCTTGAAATGTTGAACGCTTCAGCAAATCGCCCGCACGAAGCATGTGAAAGAAAAACGGCGAATCGTCCGTTGGGGCTTCGATGTTGAGCGGGTATGTACGAATTAGATGCTCGTATCGACCGGGCGTCGAAATAGCTTCGAATTCCGGCCGTTCGGCGAATTGGGGTGTGAGCACCGGCTGGAACTCCATCGCTTTCGAGATCTTCGTGACCGCATCGATGTCGGCGGCCGAAAATGGACGCTTTGCCACCAGAATCGTCGCAACATCCTGGTTGCGAACAATGATGACGTGCTGCCGCGGATCGGCGACTCCTATACCCGTGAGCGACGCTGTCGCCAGCGCCGCCAGTCTCAATGTCTCTGCCGGTTGAGCTTCATAGTACCATCGGGACATCGTAAGAATGCCATCCGGAGTCAGGTGAGTCAGAAACGTCAGCCAGGCTTCCTTGGTATAGAGTCCATTCTCCGTCAGCACGTACGCGCCCGCGGACGTAGCGGCCCACGTATCGATCAGTGACGCCTGAATGATGCCGTAGCTTTCCAGCGAGCGGGCAACATAACTCCTTGCCTCGTCGTGGACCAACGTCACGTCCGGGTTGTTTTGCAGGCTGCCTGAATATAACCCGAACCGGCGTGTCAAAAGCCGAAGGATATCGGGATTAATTTCTACACCGGTCACATGGCGCTGCCCGAAGGCTAGGGAAGTCAGGATGTCCCTGCCGCCTCCTACTCCAATCACAAGCACCGACGTGGGCTTTCGCAGGTAATGCGCCAGCGCCGTCACGTCATATTTGAGATGCTCGACGGCGTTCAGATTTCCGTCGAATTTCGTGATCACTGTTGCCGCGCCGGAGTCGATATCCAAATAGAGCTGGCCGATCTCTTGCTGCGCACGATACCGGGGGCTCAGTCCCCATCCAAACGGCTGGCCTCCCAGTTCTCGCACGTGGATGCGCGAAAAGGCGTTCCATTTTTCATAGAGTCCGTCATGCGAATTCCTACCGCCTTTGAGCCACTGAATATCGACGAGCTTGACGGATTGGTTAATGGCACCCACAGAGAGGAGCAACGCACCACAGCTAGCCGCGATCCATCGCGTTTTTCCACTCGACGGCCAAGCAAACGCCGCTAGTGCCGCGAGACCCGCATTCAGAATGACAGCCGTCGGTGCGTGGATATGGTTCAAGATCGGAATCGTCAGGATGCAACCGGCCGCGGAGCCGGCAAGATCGGCGGCATACAGTGCACCTGTGTGCGCGGGAAAACGTGTGAGGGCTATGCACACAACCATCCCGCCGAAAACAAAGGGAATAGCCGCCAGAATGAAAGCTAAAGCTGTCCAGACGATCTCCCTTTCCGGATCGACGGGTATATACAATTGAGCGGTGAAGCAGATAGCGCTCGTTAAAGCGAAAAGCAGGCCAAAGTTGGCAAGCATCGCGGGCGCTTCACACCTCTTCATCAGCTCGATGAAAATCGCCCCGGCAGCGAGACCAAACATCGCCAGTGAAATCGCCATGAAGGCGAAGTGGTACCACATCGTAACGCTGAAGATGCGCGTCAGAAACAGCTCGAACTGCAGAAGGGAAAGCGTGGTTAGGAAAAGTGCGATGTAGGTGGAACGCTTCGGCTCATCAGGACCAGCGGCCACCATTCTCCCTCAGAACTTGAACACAACGCCGAAACCGTACTCGATGAAATTCACCGACTGGCTCTGGGTCTGCACAGTTTGTGTCGCAAGCGAGGCAGGAAGATCGAACTTCACGCTTGGAAGCGTATAGCCGCGGATATCGAAGCGAACGCCAATCGGACCCGCCGGGAATACCTTCACACCGCCCCCATAGTTGATGGCAAACTTGTTGCCGATATCTCCGAGAGCCAGTCTGCCGGATACATCCTTCGACCATGTAAAAATCGCGCCCAAGCCAACTGTTCCGTACGGCCGGATCTTCGGAAGTGGAGCTTGAAGAAGGAGATCGCTGTTATAGATGAAGGCCCTGCTATTGCTCGAAATAAAATTCGGAGCATAAGCCAGCGTGTGCTCGCCTCCGATGATTTTTCCGTGGCTGTATCGAACGCCAAAGACCCCGAACGTCGTCGGATTGAAGTTGCTGGTTGTTGTCGCCGTTTGAGTGGCGGACTGCAACGTTAATTTCCCCTGATGCTGTGCCCCGCCAAATATCGTGAGATCCGAGTCGGCGTAAGCTGGAATCGCCACCAAAATGCACGTGAAAACGAGAAAACATCCAAGGGTTCTCATGCAAAAAATTATAATCGAGTGTGTTAGGTACGCATGAAGGCTATTTCCACTGTTTTTGTATTTTTCTTCACGGCCCACATTGCTTTCGCTCAAATCGACGAAGCCCGCGATGCGATAGATCGGGGCGAATACGTTCGCGCTGTGAATATCCTGTCCGAAACCCTCGCGCGTACTCCTGTCCCTGAAGCATATCTCTACCTCGGGATAGCGTACACGGCGATGAAGGAGTACCAGAAGGCAGAAGACATCCTCAAAGAAGGTAACCAGCGGTATCCGAAAGATGCCCGATTCCCAAACCAGCTTGCGGACTTCTATCTGACCAATAACGATCGTGAAGCTGCCAAAGCGGAATTAGCGCGCACGCTTGTTATCGATCCCGACAATAACTACGCCTCGGATCTGCTGGCTACGATCAATATGTCCGAAGGCGAGGTCCAGGCTGCACTCCAGTCGTGGAATAAGAGCGGCCGGCCGGTCATCAACGACATTCTGCACAATTACTATTTGACGTTTGGCCTATGGGTCGTGCGCGACGCTGTGGCGTTTCATCCGGCAGGAGTGTTGCGTTATGACGAATGGAAGACCACGGAATCGCGTCTTGTGGAGACCGAGAACTTCGCCAACGTGGGTCTTGAAGTCGAACCCACCCGAGTCTCGGACCAGTACAACGCGATTGTCCGCACTACCGCAAAACGCAATTCGTGGAGCGGTTTTCTATTCGGGCTTCTCAAGGGCGCCCCGGTCGAAACCTCGTACGCGGATTTGTGGAACATTGGGAACAGTGGGGTAAACATCAACGGATACTACCGGTGGGACACCAATCGCCGCCGAATCGAAGGGCGACTGAAGATACCGCTGCCGTGGCCAGGGTTGTTCTATCTCGAGTTGGGGGATACTTGGCGCGCCGAGCGGTGGAACGTCTCACAGGACGTTCTTCCGGAGTTTCGTTCCGACAGTCTCTTCGACTACAAAGCTAACGCGATCCGGGTTCACATCAAGCACATACCGCACTATCGCGTGGAGCTTGGCGGTGGCTTCGAATATCGGAACCGCGCCGCCAAAGGCAGCTTACCGCAGGTGTATACCGATAGCCTCAACACAGGTCGGTTCAACGCCGAGGTCAACATCCGGTTGATCGACCGGCAATACCAAAACCGGCTGCGTCTGGAAGGCTTTGCTGCAAGGCGTTCCTTGGTCGGCGACACCAATTTCACCGGCGGTGTAGCCGAATTCAATAATCGGATCATATTGTCGAAAGACACGCGCACTAATCTCGACTGGACAATTAAGACAGGAACGTCTCGCGGTGCTCTTCCCATTGAAGATTACTTCCTCCTGGGCCTGGACACGACGAATACGGCGAACGTGTTGCGCGGCCATACTGCGGCAATCGATGGGCATTATGGACGTGGCCCAATCGGTTCCGATTTTGCTCTGCTGAATACGGATATCGAACGGCGCCTGGCAACCATCCCGTTGTTTAACACGCTGAACATTCCATTTCTAACCGTGAAGTGGAATCTCTTCTTCGATGGTGCCAAAACGTGGGACCGCAATCATATTTTCCAATCGAGCCGTTTGCTGCTGGACACGGGAGCAGGCCTGCGGTTGCAAACCCCGACACACTCCTTAAACCTGGTCTACGGCCGATCGTTGCGGGAAGGCAAGAACGTCCTATACGGTTACGTGGAACGAAGGCTGTGGTGAGGATGTGGGCATTCCGTTCCTCGCAGAGGGGAATACTCTACCGGAAGCGCTCCCATGATGGCTCGATGCCGGCAACGAGCAAGACGACACGAGAATAGCTCTGGATGCCTTGTTCGACGCTGTTGGCTTTGAGAAACCAGTCCAGGATGAAGCTCTGCAGATGACTGATCCACTCGATCCTTTCCCGGCGAAGGCGGTTGAAAATTCGCTCCAGATCCGCACGTGGTCCGGAATCGAGCAGTCTGTCTCGATCGCGATTGCGCAGGTAAAGCCATAAGTTCAACCATCCGCTGTATTGGAAGGCCGGATTACTCGACATCAGGGTCGCCAGCGCGGCGATCACGTTCGCGTCCCCTTCGTCCGGGTACCCTTGAACGTGAGCGAATTCGTGAACGATAACAAACGGGCGCTCAATGTCGAGCAACGTCCCGCTGACGATCGGTTCATGACCGATGGGATTGAACATTCCGTCGATCCCCGCAGCGCGAAACCAGCGATTGGCAACCCAGGAAATCTTGACACGATGGGGGGCCTCCCAATCCTTACCGTCGATAATCCCAATGACCCGCCTGACGCGCCTGCGGGCCTCCTCGAGAGTACCTGCCTCATCATAGGTTAGGCCTTCCTTTTCTTTGTACAACCGGTTGAGTTCGGCGGCTGCGCACATTGCAAAATCGTTGACGGCGCCGGCTTTTATATGAGGAACGTCGACCTGAAGTTTCGAAGATAGCCGTTCGCGGTGGTAATTGAGAGCCCACGACCAAAACAAAATCAGGTAAAACGCCGCAGCGAGATTCAGAAGCCATTTCCACTGCCGCCGGTGGATGAGCCAGACCGCCGAGACAAAGCCGATGGGGATCACGAGGTCCAACCACGAGAATCGAACGGCGTCCGCTATTCGCCGGGCAACCCCGGAGATGAGGGGGAAGACGCCCCGGGCATACCACTGCTCAACGGCTGGGGTCGGATACAGGTCTGCCCAGGAAGTGAGGAAAGTCACTAGAGCGAAGGCTGGAAGAATCCACCCCAAACGGGCCCCGGCAGATCGGGTAGACTCACCTGAAACTCCTACTTTGCGCTTGACCATCGCAATGGCCCTTTGTTAAATTCGTGCCTTAGTTTGGCCGTTTGTTGCCATCAAGTCCTTATTATTCAAGCAAATAGCGGAAGCTCAAGGGGACTTTGGCCCTCTCGGCGACTCCAGGAGTAAACGAATGGGCAAGAGCTTTTATACCTTGATTGTTGTGCCGCACGCTAGTCCGCGGCTACGAAAGCTCAAGCTGCCTGCGCGCGTCCTGCACGGTTTGGCCGGTGTTGGAGTGCTCTGCTTCTTCGTTGCCGTCGCCCTGGGATTCAGCTATATCAAGATGGCTTTCAAGGCCGCCGACTATGACAAACTTCAGGCGGAAAATACCGATCTAAAGATCCAAAAGAGAAATCTGGAAGTTGCGACCGTCAAGCTCGGCGAGAAGATAAGCAACATCGAGAACCTTTTTCAACAGATCAAGACCCTTGTCGACAGCGATAGCCAAAAGCGCAGCAAGGCCAATGTACGGGCGGTCGGCGGCTCGAAAATCGATTATCCCACCGCCGAGTTACTCGGCTCTCCCAACTTGAAGGACGATATCGATTTGCTTCGGGATCGAACCGCGGAAATGGAAAACCAACTGACGCTGTTCCAGAAGGTTGCGGAGAAGAAAGCCACGATTCGCCGGAGCACGCCCACGATCTGGCCGGTAAAGGGAAATCTCACGAGCCAGTACGGCAATCGTGCGGATCCCTTCAACGGCGAAGGCGAAGTTCATCTGGGTGTGGATATCGGTGCCTTGTTTGGAACCCAAGTCCGTGCCCCCGCCGATGGCAAAGTCATCTACGCACAGCGGAAGGCCGCGTACGGGAATCTGATTATCGTCGATCACGGTAATGGTTTCACGACACGGCTTGGCCATCTCTCCCAGTTCGCCGTGAAAGCCGGGCAACGGGTCCGGAAGAACGACGTGATCGGTTATGTTGGTACTTCGGGCCGCAGTACCGCCCCGCACTTGCATTACGAAGTGCGGCTCAACGATCGCCCGGTAAATCCGAAAAATTACCTGCCCCGCGGTTAAAGCTGCAGGGCCGTAAAGAGGCTGTAGCGGCGGTCCGCGAAGCGCAAGCGCGGCAGCGAGCAGCCTCAAGAACGCGAAGCGCAAGCGCGGCAGCGAGCAGCCTCAAGAAAATGACCGCCAGGGATTTCTAACTTGCCGGATCGTCAGCGCTCATAGGGCGCCGCTGCAGTTGTCCCTCTTGTGGCTATATCCCCTCATCCGTTACACTCATATATGCTCGATACGTTAGTTAAGAAGTTTGTAGGTTCTAGAAACGATCGTGAAATAAAGAAGATCCAACCGTTAGTAGCAAAGATCAACGATTTAGAACCTCGAGTTTCGAGCCTCACCGACGAACAACTCAAAGCCCAGACGGCCGAATTCAAACAGCGATTCGAAAACGGGGAATCCCTCGAAGACTTGCTGCCGGATGCCTTCGCCGTCGTGCGCGAAACCGGCAAGCGCGCGCTCAACATGAGGCATTTCGACGTTCAGCTCATCGGTGGAGTTGTGTTGCATCAAGGCCGCATTTCGGAAATGAAGACCGGTGAAGGTAAGACGCTGGTCGCAACGCTTCCCGCATATCTGAATGCCCTGGAAGGCAAAGGGGTCCACGTCGTAACGGTCAACGATTATCTAGCCAAGCGCGACTCCGAGTGGATGGGACGGCTGTACAAATTTCTGGGACTCACCGTTGGAGTTATCCAGCACGGCCTGGACGACGATGAACGGCGGGAATCCTACGGTTCCGATATCACGTATGGAACCAACAACGAGTTTGGTTTCGACTATCTGCGCGACAACATGAAGTTCGATCTCGCCCATTGCGTTCAGCGCCCCCATCATTATGCGATCGTGGACGAAGTCGACTCGATTCTCATCGATGAAGCGCGAACGCCGCTGATTATCTCCGGGCCGAGCGAGGAATCGACCGACAAGTACTACCGTATCGACAAGATCATCCCGAAACTCCGCCGCGACATCGATTATCAAGTCGATGAAAAGCACCGCACCGTCACGCTGACGGAGGAAGGATTTGGGCGCTGCGAAACCTTGCTCGGAGTGGACGATCTTTCCGACATGGAGAATATGGAAATTCTCCACCACATCAATCAGGCGCTGCGCGCACATATGCTGTACAAGCGCGACGTCGAATACGTGGTGAAGGAGGGCGAGGTCATCATCGTCGATGAATTCACCGGACGATTGATGCCTGGACGCCGCTGGAGCGACGGCCTTCATCAAGGTGTGGAGGCGAAAGAGGGACTCCGAATCCAGCAAGAGAATCAAACCCTGGCGACGATTACGTTCCAAAACTATTTCCGTATGTACAAGAAGCTGGCAGGCATGACCGGTACTGCGGAGACCGAAGCGGAAGAATTTCTGAAAATCTACAGGCTGGACGTGGCGGTTATTCCGACGAATCGTTTGCTCGGACGTATTGAGTATCCCGACGTCATCTATCGGACCGAGCGCGAAAAATTCGAAGCTGTCGTCAAGGAGATCAAACAGTGCCACGAAAAAGGGCAGCCGACATTGGTCGGCACGATCTCCATCGATCGTTCGGAAAAACTCAGCTCGATGCTGAAGCGGGCGGGCATCAAACACGTCGTATTGAATGCCAAATATCACGAGAAAGAAGCCGAAATCGTCGCGCAGGCCGGCCGGAAGAGCCAGGTCACGATCGCGACCAACATGGCCGGCCGGGGTACCGATATTCTGCTGGGCGGGAACGCGGAGTTCATGGCACGCGATGTTCTGAGAAAACGGGAAATCGATCCATTAAGCGCGACCCCTCAACAGTGGAACGAAGCCATTGCGCAGGTAAAGCCGCAGATCGATAAGGAGCACGAAGAAG